>ENA-UOOA01000449-UOOA01000449.1-human-gut-metagenome-genome-assembly--contig:-P61old-NODE-449-length-87401-cov-15.433151_pt1 | contig 87401 bp, 82 predicted proteins | sample MGYA00242467_ERZ724014 | MGnify/ENA metagenome assembly ERZ724014 | reverse complement strand
CCTTGCGTTCGCTTCAAATTGCTTTTGCAATTTAGCCGCTCACTACGGAGTTTCGGAAGTGACGGGTTCCATTCGCTGCCGCTCATTTCACCCTGCCGAAAACTGTTTCTTGGATTATTCGGCCATCCGACTCCTTGCGTTCGCTTCAAATTGCTTTTGCAATTTAGCCGCTCACTACGGAGTTTCGGAAGTGACGGGTTCCATTCGCTCTCGCTCATTTCACCCTGCCGAAAATCCAAAAAAAAACGATCTCGCGATCGTTGAAAATTAATAGGAAAAAGGGAAAGGAATTTTTTTGAAATTTTGTTCTGCTGCGAGTTTTATAACTTCGCAGGTTTGTCTGCCGGCTTTTGACCAGCATTTATTTATATTTATCAGAAAAGCCATTTTGTATGCCATTTCCAATGTTGTTAGCTGATTTTGGTATTATCCGAAAGTTTTGAAAGTTGATTCAGTGTTCTTTTCGATAACTTTTGATACGGCATCCATTTCTGTCTGGATTGCATCTTGTTCTGTATCAAGCTGTTTCAATCTCAATTCCAAATTTTTATCTTCAGCCTGAACAATTTCGATTTTTGCGTTGATGTCTTGAATTGCTTGATCATAAAGATATTTTTCATGTTCATATTCATTCATAGCATCATCGTATGCACCCTGGTCTGTAACGGTTGCTGTAGTTAATGCATATTCAGTATATGTATTTGTACCGTCATTGTTCGGAATATGAATTGAAATGAATCTTCCGGATGTATCTCGTTCGACACGGCAGCCTTCAATAGCTTTAACTTCTTCGACTTTTTGTGCGCTGCCGATTGTATAACAGTTGATGTTGCTTAATATATTTCCGTTTTGATCAACCATATTGGAATTTTTGTCAATGTCGGATTTTTTGTAGAAATACGGTTTTTGTTCTCCTGTTGTTGTATCTTCAACATATCTGATGTACCATTCATCAGTACCGTACTTGTCTTGTAATTGTTGAGCCCAAGCTTTTTCTTCAGCCGCTTTTCTTGCTCTTTCTTCATCATTTTCAACGGAAGGATCTTCAGTTCCGAGAACTCTTAAGGCTTCTGAACCTACGTAATATTTCCCGCCTTGAACATTAATAATGCTTGAAGATGCTGCAACCGGTACATAATCGTCCTGCCATTTTGAAAGATAGCTTAAAGTGTATGTTCCGTCAGATTGAGCGATAAGAGCTGTAATTTCGTTTGTCAAAGCCCCGTCTTCAAAAGTGTAAACTGTTTTTGTGTAACTATCAACCGAAGGAGGTGTCGGAACTGACATTCCAAGGAGATCGTTATAGTAGTTTGCAGACTGGTTAGACAATGCGGTTCTTTGCTGGTTAACTTGTTGACCTTCGAACTCAACATTGGTTTTGCGAGCTGTCAAACCTAAAAATCTGGCTTGTGATGCTGCCATTCCCATAGCTGTCGACCTTTCCTTTCGTGTTGTGTACTTACATTTTTTGTTACGACAACATGAGAATTAATCTTTAATTTTTTGGTTAATCATGTTACGAAATTGTAACAATTGGTTTTTTTTTAATTGCGAAAACGGTCTGAAATGTATGCCAGTATTGCGCCTCCGATTTCTTCATTCGGATCGAAATTTGTTTGCGGAGGGTTAACAGAATTCCTGAAAAGCATGGCCACAAGCGGGCCGAATGCATCAGGAACCTGAATTTTTCTGTAAATTCCGGCTAAAAATGTCTGAATGTTAGCAGAATTAGTGTTGTTGAAGCGCGAAAGCACAGGATACATTTTTTCAATCCCTTTTGTACCATTTTCAATCAGGCGGTCTGTGATGTAAAGAGTTTCGGTGATTTCAGCCTCATTGTCAGAGTTTGCAAGAATATTTGTGATGTAAGGCAGTGCATTTTCTTTTTGTTTGACAAAATAATCGACCTTGACCGGGTCAACAAGAATGTGATTGCGCGCACCCTGTGGCATTTGGATTGAGTTCTGTGAATTTACCGGCGGCATTATATAAGGCATTTGCGCTATATTATTATATGGCTGAACTGATTGAAGCATTTTGGTTTTCCTCCTATGAATACACAAACGGCGGACCGTTTTTAATTTCGAACAAAATATTCTCTGCCATTGTTTTTAATTCTTCTTTTGGCTTGCCTTCGCGCGCCTGCTTGTAGAATTCATCCATCAAAGGCTGAATTGCCGCGTCTTTTTTTGATTTAAAGTTCTTTAATTCGGTTGAAACAAGTCTTTGTTGAAGTTCGGCTTCTGTGTCGGCGTTAAGCTTTTTGACCTGAACATCTTTAACTGCTTCCCCGACAAGTTTTCCGCTGTAGCCGATTGCCGTAAGCCCCGTTGTACCTAAGAAAAGCGCTTTAAATTGTTTATTTCCGGTGTCAAGAAGATAGTTGTAGAAAAATGCCCTGAAGTCGTTTACGTGAGAGTAAAAAGTGGTTTTTGGAATTGAACCGCCGCCGCAATGTGGGTTTGCGTCAACTGTTGATTTTTCAAATTCGTTTACCATTGACTTAATAAATGCTTCTTTATCTTTCCAGTCAAGCGGTTTTAACCATTCTTCCATTTTTTCTTTTGACGGCTCAATTGATTTGAAAAGATTCTTTAAATCGGCTTTTGTCTGCTCGATATTGTCGGGGGTTGCTTTTTTTACGACTTCTTTAATCTCCGCGGAGGTTTCTTTGATGAATTTTTCAATATGCCCTTTGCTTTTTGTTAGATTTTTTAGTGCTAAAAATCCAAGCCCCACAATTCCGGCAAAAGTTCCGAGCCCTATTAATATATAATTAATATTGTCCTCTTTTTTGTTCTGACTGGCATGTTTTGCGTTTCCGCCCTTGAACATAAGAGCTTTGAAGGTTTCTTCGGAGAGTTGTTTTTTTTGCGGTTCGTATTTGAGATATTTGCTTAATTCAATTGCCTTTTGCGAGAGCATACTGCGCGTAATCTGGATTTTGCCCGCAAATGACTGGGTTTCAATGTCAATGAGTTTTTCCTGAAGATTTTTTTGAATATCCGCTTCTTTTTTCTTCACCCAGACATCGCGAAATCCGTCAAAAAAGGTTTTTCCCATAAATGCCATTGCAGTTAGGGCAAAAACGCCGGTTCCTGCGGTGATTGTTTTCCAGTTCGGACATTCGACAATTCTATAGAGCGCCTGAATTGGTTCATCGTTGATTGCGACGTTTCTGATTGTGGGCTGAAGACGTTTGAGCGAATCAATTTTAAGATTAATCTTTGCGCTGTGGCTTATTAGTGCCGTAAGCCCTGCAATTGCGCCCATAACGCCAAGAGCGATTGCGCTTATCGGAACAAGGCTTTTTTCACCGGTATTCTCTTTTTCGTAAAGCTTTTCAGGCATCCGCGAGTTTTTTGAGATTACAAGCGTGTCCATTGTGTCGTTAAGCGTAAGTGTCGGGTTTTGTGCCGTATTATCTTTAATTAAAGAATTTACAAGAACGCCTTCTTTTGTGTCGTTGTTGGTTTTTCGCTGCGCTTTTGTCAAATTCCTCTGCTGGCGCAAAGTTTCGTTATCATGAAAGGCATTATTATAAATGTCCATTGTCTTCTAAATCCTTTTCGTTTTCGGTAAGTTTTTTATACAATTCGTGTATAAAGGTTCTTAATTCGAAGGTTTTCTTAGTTTCATCAATTTGTTTGTCTTCGTTTTCGGCGTCAAGCGGGCTGAAAATCGTAAATAAAGATTTTACTTTTTTCTTGAGTTCGCTGAAGGTTTCTGAAATTTTCTTTTCGACTGCCGCTTTAAGTTCGCCCATCATTGCTGTCAGCTTGTCTGAAATGTCTGCAAATTTCTGCTGAATTGTCTGAAATGCGGTTTGAATTGCAGCCGGAAGATTTTTTATAATGTTTAAAGTCCCGCCGAGAACTGTGTTTAGAACAAAATTTACGGGTTTGGCGATTATAGCCGGCGTGTTTTGAGTGAAAAACTGCGCCAGTTCAGCGACCCTTGCCCTTGCGTTTACCATTGAGGTTTGGAAATTCTGCATTTGAAGCGCATAATTTTGTAAATCCTGTTGGCGCCGGGCTTTTGCATTAGCCTGAGCTTTTAAAAAGGCTCCGATTGCCGCGCATTCGTTCCAGCTCATTTCTCCGGGTTTTGCAGAAAAGTCGGCTTTCCGCATTCCGCCTCCGCCGCCCATTCCGTTGCATATTGGGCATGCACCCAGCGGAAGCCCGTGCGGGCAGGTTCCGGCTTTAACTGTATTTGCGTTTAGTGTTGCTAACTGCATTAAAAAATCCTCTTGTTTTAAACCGGAATTACCGGTTTACAGAGGACACCGAAAAAATTATAAACTTCTTCAATCAGCGCGTGAAGACAGTTTTTTCTTCGAGTGTTCCGGCTTTTACGGCTGCGGCTGCAGCTGGAGATGTCCACTCCATTTCCTCTTTTGATATTAAGATTAAAATAACCGCTGCGGCATGTCAAATTAATATCTGATTTTTGTTAATTTAGATTAAATAATATATTATGAATATATTTTATATAGTCAGTTAGAATTTATGTAAAAATTTTTTCATTAGACTAGCAAAAAAAAATATTCTCGGTTATTATATAATGCATATTAATATAATTGGATTTTTATATAATAATATGCAATTACTCATCGATAAAGAATTGAATTCTCAAGACAAAATTCTGAAACCTGATTTTAATTCAAGGACAGGAAGAGAATTACTCGCGTTCTATCTGCAAACTAAATTTAAACAGGTTTTTTCTTATGACAGACACTGTGAATCCCCTATCTTTAAAGAAATCAATCCTACTTTTATCCAGAGATTTACAAAACGCCTGATTACAAATCCGCGTAAACGTATTTTGATAGGAATTACCGGAGAATCGGCCTGCGGCAAATCAACTATCTGCCGTGAACTCAAAAATCTGATTGAACAGCTTTCTATGCCGGTTTCGGTTTTGAGTACTGATAATTATTTTAACGACATTTCAGAGCTTATAAAAAAATACGGAAGTTTTGATAATGTCCGTGACAACGGTTATGATATCGATGCTCCCGAAAGCTTCCAGCTTGAACTTCTCAAAAAAGATTTGACAAATCTCGCCGAAGGTAAAAATATTAAAGCGCCGCGATATATTCCAAACGGAACAGGTGTTTCAATTCCCGAATCTTTTGATGTAACTTCTGATAAGCTCATTGTTGTTGAAGGTATTGCAACGATGTATGAAGATGTAAAAGATGTTTTTGATTTAAAGATTTATATTGAAACCAGCAATGAAATCAGACGCGAACGCTTTATGAAGCGTGCCATCGAAGAGAGAAATCAAACTGAAGAAAATGCTTTAAAGCAGTGGGATTACATTGTTAATGCAGGTATTAAATACGTTCAACCCGGAAGAAACTACGCAGATTTTGTGCTTGACGGAAATGTAAACCTTCAATATTTTGACAAAATCCTTGAATATATTCATGCGATTACAAATAATTTTCAATAATTTTTCAAATTTGCTTAACATTCTTTACTAATTTTGTGCAAAATATAAAAATATGATAATATTAAAAAAAGTCTCAGTTTATTTAGTTACAAACAGAAGAGAGATTGGAATGAAATACATTAAATAACTGATACGCTTTTGATTAATTTTACTATAATATAATTGTACGAGTTAAAAGATAGAAGTAAACTGGTGACAAGTGATTGAAAGTTTTATGAATAAATCGGAAAAGAATTTGGAAGAAAAAGAAGGCTCTCGAATAAGAAAGGCGGGAATAATTATTTCTGCAATATTTCTGTCAGTGCTGGTATTTATGGCTGCCGGATGTACCGGCGGAGGTTCAAATGTAGCTGATGTTGCTCCAGCCCCAAGCGCCCCGGCTCCCAGCAGCGATGTTTCAAAAGATGTTCCGGGCGATGATATTATGGTTGAACCGGGTTCTGCAGATATCATAAATACGCCGGAGGCTAAGTCTGAAAAGAAGAAAAAAGATAACAAGTCTGAAAATTTAGAAGATTCCGGTGATGTGGATGTAATTGCAGGTCAAAATGATAAAATGGTAGCTATGGTTGTTGAGGATTCTGGTCGTGCTAATCCATTTCAGCCATACCATGAAGTAAAAAAAGACGAAAAAAAATCTACGTTTGATCTTCAAAAAGCAAAATTACAGTATGATTTGGTTGATCCTCCAAATGCGGCTCAAGCTGACAGCGACGCTGAAAAAGTTTTGACAACAAAAGTCTCAGGCGTTATGTACGATACTCAAAGTCCGTCCGCTATTCTTAATATTGAAGGATCGGATTATCTTGTAAGATCAGGTGATGTAATTAATGGGTACAAAATTTTAGCAATTAGTCCTTCTGTTGTAACTGTACAGCTTGGCGCAAATGTTTATAAAGCTGGAGTCGGAGAGCTTTTAGCAACAGATGGAATTCAATACAACACCATATCAAATTTAGACAAAAAATTTGGCGGTGCAAAAAAATAAGTTAGATAAGCAGGAGCAGATATGAAAAATACAGTTCAAAAGAAAGTTTTAGCAAGTGCAATGTTACTGGCGTTTGCGCTGTCAAATTCCTCCGCTGCGGTATTGGCATCAGGTATAACAGGTAATTTCGGCAGCAGTATTAGTGAATCCTTACTGGCACAAGATGCGGAAGGTATTAGGGGATTTAACTCTTCATCAGTTCTTCCTGATGTTTTTTCGGGCGTTTCGGCACAAGGAACAAGTTCTGATACCTTCTACAAACCTACTGAGACAATAAAGCTAAGAGGGGATGTTTCCTTAACAGATAAAGATATCCCGGTAACGCTGAGTTTAAGAGATTCTGATGTTATGCAAGTCTTGAGGATGTTTGCCGACAAGGCAGGTTTGAATATTATTTTTGATAGTGATGTTTCCGGCTCTGTTACAATGGACTTGGTAAATGTGCCCCTGAATGATGCTTTTGAACTAATTATGGAAATGAACCAGCTTTATTATTTAATTGATAATAATACGCTGATTGTATATTCTGACCCTGGTGCTTCAACTATTAACATGAGAGAGTTAATGGCTATTCCAGTTAAATATATTGATGCTATGCCAATGGCGAGTTTCTTGAACCAGAATATTTTTGGATTGAGAAAACCGGGCTTATCTAGTACAATGGTAGCAACAACAAACCCGCGTAAGAATGAAGTTCTTATTTTCGGAACAAAAAATGATGCGGCAATGGCAAAGAAGATTATTGAACAGTTTGATACAAAGCCAGAGTTCAAAACTTATAAAGTTAACCATGTAACTCCGGATGTTATGGCAGAAATGCTTTGCACACAGCTGTTACCAACAATCATAGATATTGATGCGGCAAAGAAAGGGTCACTTGGACAAGTTACGGGTGCAGCAGCAAGTTCTGGCGGCAAAGGTCTCTCTATCGGCGGAAGTACTGTTGCATGCGGCTATACTTCAAGCATGAACGCAAAAACTTCTTCCAGCGGAGGAGTTGTAGAATTTGATTCTTTACCGCTTTTGGCTTTAGAAGTTTCGTATTCTCCCGGATTGGGTACAATAAATATTATGGGGGCTACACCTCACCAGTTTTCTTTGATTGAAGATTTTATCAAAAAAAATGACAGAAAAGAACCGCAGGCTTACCTTGAAGTTTCAATCATAGAACTTAACGAATCAGGAAGTAAAACTTTTGATAATGCTTGGCGCTTTGAAACCGACAATTTCTCCGCATCATTTACGGGTTCTGGCGGTACTAGAATAGGTGGTGCTAAAGATCAACCTATATATATAATTGATAAAGGCCATGTGAGGGGTAAAGCTTATATGTCATTATCATGGACATTGAATTATATTATCGAAAATAACAAAGGCCGTGTAGTTGCTAATCCGCGTATTTTGATTACTAACAGCCAGGAAGCTGTAATCGACTTGACAGAAGACTACGTTAAAACTGTAACTTCACAGGTCGTACAAGGTGTTCAGCAGGCAACTTCGCAAAAAGATTACGAAATTGGCGATGATAATGGTATTAAAGTTACAATTACACCATTTATCAGCCCGGATGGATACGTAACTCTTGATATTACTCCTGAATACGCAACAATTAAAGAACAAATCTATACCGCAGGTAAAGATCCGAACAACCCGGATTTAACTGCAACCTTGCTGCAAAGACGCGACCTTGAATTAAAACAGGTTCGTATCAAAGACGGTGAAACACTTATCATCGGCGGTATGCTGAGAGATGAAGAAACAAAGGATATCAAAAAGATTCCATTCTTAGGTGATATTCCTTATGTCGGAGCATTATTCAGAAGTACAAACGTAAATAAAACTAAATCGGAAATGATTATTATGATTACTCCGAAAATCATTACTGACAATGAAGATGCTATCAGCGAACAGGAAACATTATAAAGAACAATAACAAATATGAACGAAGTTTTAAACAGATTAAAAAATAGTGTCAATAAACAGATACTAAATAAAGTCAACGCTACACTATTGGAACAATTTAATTTTGTTCCGATTAGTGTAAAGGACAAATTTCTGTTTGTTGCAATTAATTCCAAATCTGATAAAGACGTAATTATTCTGAAATTAAAAGAATTATTTCCGTTCCAGGTTAAATTCATTCAGATTGCTGATGGTGATTTGACACAACTGATAAATAGCCTGAAGCCTGAAATTGGTGTTGAAACTACTGCTGCAGAAGCAGCAGACAGCCAGGCTAAACTTGGTGAACTTTTAATTAAAAAAGGCTACATTACCGATTTACAATTGCTGCAAGCTCTTGCTGAAAGTAAGCGTCTAAAAATGCCGATAGGTTCAACCCTTTTTAAATTAGGCTTTATTACGCTTCAACAGTTGAAAGAAATGCTGCATGCGCAAACCGGATTTGACCTGGTAAGCAACGAACAGCTTGCAAAACAGGAAAAATTCATAAACATGCTTCCGGAAGACTTTATTAAGACAAATAAAGTCGTTCCTGTTTCTTCTGACGGAAAAACTTTGCTTTTGGGGGTTGTAACTCCGTTAAGGCCAGATGTTTTAAAAGAAATAATATATTTAACCGGACAAAATCCAAAACAGTTGCTGATGACTCATTACGAGTATCAGAACACATTGGATACTTTCTTCTCCGAACAGAAAAAAGAAACTGAAAGGATTATTCAAAAGATTGAAGAAGAATCCGCGGAGATGGAAAAAGAAGAAACCTTGTGGGAGCAAGTTGATAACGAACTTCAGGATTCTACAGGTTCTATTGCAAAATTCGTTAACCAGATTATCACAACTGCAATTGACAGTAAGGTTTCCGATATTCACATTGAACCGAGATTGAGCGGATATATTGTCCGTTACAGAAAATACGGTATGCTGCAAAAAGTTCTTGAAATTCCGCCAAAAGCTGAATCTTCCGTAATTGCACGTTTTAAGGTACTTTCAAGAATGAACATTGCCGAACACAGACGCCCGCAGGATGGTACTTTTTCAATAAAATACAGAGAAGGCTCTTACGACTTCCGTATCAACACGTTACCGGTTTCAGGCAAAGAGAAGGTCTGTATCCGTGTACTTGCACCTGCCGTATCTTTAAACGCCGAAGATAAAAATATTAAGCTTCTAGGCGGCACAGATGAGGATATTGCTAAGATTAAGAATATGGTAAGCTGCCCGAATGGAATTATCCTGACATCAGGCCCTACCGGTTCCGGTAAAACAACAACTCTTTATTCTGTATTGAAAAGTTTGAACGACGAAGACGTAAATATTACAACAATTGAAGACCCGATAGAAATTAAGCTTGAAGGTATTAACCAATCTCAAATTAACGCCAAAGCCGGTATTACATTTGCCTCTTGTATGCGTGCAATCTTACGTCAGGACCCTGATATTATTCTGGTTGGTGAAATTCGTGACTATGAAACTTTAGAAATTGCTATTTCCGCAGCATTGACAGGTCACCTTGTATTAAGTACGGTTCACACAAACTCTGCAGCTGCAACTGTTACACGTTTGATTGAAATGGGTGCAAAAGATTACCTGGTATCATCAACCTTGTCAGGCGTAATTGCACAGCGTCTTGTAAGGCGGCTTTGTGACGATTGTAAAGAAGAATACTATCCGACTTACGAAGAAGCAAGCCAGATACTTGTTGACGAGGCTGATATTCAAAAGTTAACTAAAACTCCGATATACAGAGCCCGTGGCTGTAACAAGTGTGAATTCACAGGCTATAAAGGCCGTCTTGGTGTTTATGAAATCATGCAGATAAACAAAGAAATTAAACGTCTTATTGCTATGGGCGCACACGATTTGGAAATTGAAGATGCCGCGGTTAAAAACGGGATGAAAACACTTAACCAATCCTGTATGAAACACATTCTCGACGGTTTCACAACAATTGAGGAATTCGTCAGAGTTCTTGGTGTTGTAAATGAATAGAGGTTGCAATGGCAATTTATAACTATGTAGCACTTAAAAATAATAAAGATATAGTAACCGGAAAGGTTGAAGCCGAAAGTTTACGTGATGCGCGTGACAGTGTACGTAAGCTTGGGTTTTTGCCGACAAAAGTTACAGAAGAGAATTTAAAAAAAGATGACCAAAAGGTTGATAACAGCCCTGGAACGATGAAAAGTCTGGGTTTGCAGGATAGAATTGAATTCACTTCAACTTTACAAATTCTTGCCCAGTCAGGTATTCCCATTATTGAATCTCTGATGTTTATTGAAAATGACGCGGCAAAACTTAAGCTAAGACTTGTATCAAAAGAGTTAAGAAAACAAATCATGGGCGGGTCAACATTTGCCGACACCGTTGCGAAATATCCGGAAATTTTTGGACAGGTTTATATTGGGCTGGTAAAAGCCGGTGAAGATTCCGGTGAATTGGAAAAAACTCTCGAACGTTTGATGGAATTGATGAACAAGGAAGCAAATATTCGCGGTAAAGTTATCGGAACTCTGATGTATCCGATGTTCGTAATTGTTTTGGCGGTATTTATTGTACTTGTCATGTTGATGTTCGTATTCCCTGTATTTAAGGATATGTTCGACAACATGGGGCAAGAACTTCCATGGATTACTGCAACATTAATGAAATGCGGTATTTTCTTAAAAACATACTGGTATTTTGTTCCGTTAATTTTCATATCAATTTTCGGCGGTATTTCATTTATTTTCAAGTGGGAGCCGAGCAGAAGAAAAATTGATGAAAATGTTTTGAAAATTCCTCTTTTGACAGATTTGGTGCAGTATTCAAACTTTGCAAACTTTATTGCGGTATTGCAGGTTGCTTATGACGCGGGTGTTCCGATTATTGAATGTTTGTACCTTTCAATCCTGACTCTTACAAACTATACTCTAAAAGAGCAGGTTGCAATTGCTACCGGAAAAGTTCAACAGGGTCAGCACCTTTCAACAGCCTTAAGAGCAACAGGTGTTATGCCGAAAATGATTTTGTTTATGATATCAACAGGTGAACAGTCAGGACGTTTGGGTGATATGATGGGTCAGGCTACAAAATTTATTGATAAAAAACTTGATACAATCATCGACACTATGACAAAAATGATTGAACCTATCATGTTGATTGTAATCGGGTCTATCGTACTTGTACTGGCATTGGCGCTTTACCTGCCGTTGTTCGGATCTTACATGAACATGTAGGGCGTGAAGTTTATGAAAACATATGTAATTACAGGTGCAACTTCAGGTATTGGAAAGGCTTTGGCAGAAGAATTCAGCAAATCAGGCATTGTATTTGCAGGCGGAAGAAGTTCTGAAAAACTTGAAGAAATAAGTAAAATCTCAGAAAACATAATCACGTTCTATATTGACATGACAAAGCCTGAAACAATTGTTTCGGCAGCCGAATTTATCAAAAGCAAAACTGCCAAAATTGACACTTTGATAAACGGCGCAGGCTGTGTTGTTGCTGGACCTGTTGAAAATCTTGACTTGAACGAACTCAGACGCCAGTTTCAGGTTAATACGTTTTCTCACATTGAGTTTACGCAAAACCTTCTGCCGCTGCTTGACGGCGCGAAAATTATTAATATCAGTTCAATGGCAAGTTTTGGAATTTTTCCGTTTATATCGCCTTATTGCGCGTCAAAACGTGCGCTTGACATAATCTTTAATGCGCTTGCAGTAGAAACACGCAAAAATATACAGATTATTTCTGTTAAACCGGGTGTTATCGCAACACCGCTTTGGGAAAAATCGGTTAAAGAAAACGCAAATTGCATAAATTCTTCCACAGCTTATGAAAAAGAAATGAATTTTCTTGCTGAAAACGCTATCAAAAATCAAACCCGCGGGCTTAATGTTAAAAAAGTAGTTGATTTAATTGTTAAAATTGATGCTGCAAAATGCCCGAAACCTTCATATACAATAGGTTATGACGCTAAACTCGGTGAAATTTTTTCAAAACTTCCGCAGGGGATTGTGAACAAACTTATTCGTGCCGGCTTAAGATACAGGGTAAAGCAATCGCAGGCTTCTTAACAGTTATGTAGACAACAATTCCAATCTATAGTACAATAAGGCCGTAATGGAGTTTTTACAGAGGAATTTTTACCATGCTGCTAAAAGATTTGCCCAAATGTCCGGTTGAAACAACTTTGAAAATGATTGGCAAAAAGTGGAAAATAATAATTTTGCGAGACCTTCTTTCAGGAACAAAACGTTTTGGTGAATTAAAAAAATCTGTCAGCGGTATTTCTCAAAAGGTTCTAACCTCAAACCTCAGGCAAATGGAAGAGGACGGGCTTGTTTCACGGAAGGTTTATAACGAGGTTCCCCCAAGAGTGGATTATACCCTGACAGATGTCGGCTACAGCCTGGCTTCCGTACTCGATTCAATGGCTGACTGGGGTGAGGGTTACAAGCAATTCTTAAAGCTTATTGAAAAACAAAATAAAAAGTCAAAAAACACAAATGATTGATAATTTTTAAAAAATCATATATAATTTAATTCACATTCAGCCAAACAAAAAGAAAGGGGCATTATGCCGGAACAGCTTTCACACAGTCAGGAAGATTATCTGGAAGAAATCTATAATCAGGTTTTGAAGAACGGATATGCAAAGGTTACTGATATTTCTAATGCCCTGAATGTAAAAAAAGCTTCTGTAACCGGAGCTTTGAATGCGCTTGCGTCAAAAAAGCTTATAAACTATGAGCCTTACTCAAAAATTACCCTTACTAAAGAAGGGGAAGAATTTGCAGTAAAAATTCTGAATAAACATGAAAGCCTGAGAGATTTTTTTGAGAATGTTCTCGGACTTTCACAGTCTGAGGCTTCTGAAAACGCCTGCCGGATGGAGCATGTTGTAAGCGAAACTTTTTTCAACAATTTCATTAAATTTTCGGATTTTTTACGTGAAAATCCGGAGTTCATAGCAAAATACAGAAAATCTGTTGAAATTTCAAAAAACGATTGCAAATAATATCCCGACTGATTAGTTTTGCAAAAATCCTCCGGGCAAACCCTTGACAAAAATTTTTCTTTATATTATTGTTAGTCATGCCTAACAAATAAAGAAAGTGAATTATATTAATGAAGATTTTAACAGCAGCCAAATACATTGACCAGCCTGCAGTTTTGAGCAAACTGCATTCAAAAATGCCAGCGGTTTTAACAGGAACCGGCGCGGCAGTTTGGGGATATGAAACGTTTCATAAACAAAAAGACCATCCGCACAAAGCCCGCAAAGCTTTTAAAAATGCAGTTACAATCGCAAGTGCTGCCGGAGCGTCTTTCGTCGGAGTAAGAGGACTCAAGATTGGAGGAAAAACTATTTTTAAAGGTTTAATGGAATATACTCCGATTGAAAAAGTCTTGAAAAATCAAGCGCAGGCAATTGATAAGTTCCTCTCAACAAGAAATCTTGATGATGAAACCCTGGAAAAAACTTTGAAAAATGCAAAAAACAGGAAATTTTCTCTGTCAGATATTGAAATAATATCTGACAGACTCCCTAAAGATAAAAAATCAAAAGAATTCCTGCATGAGATTTTGCCGGAACCGGAAAATCTCAGCTCTAAAGAAATTTTTGGTGAAATAAAACGGCTTTCTTTAATTGGTTTAATTCCTGTAGCGGGCGGCGTTGCAGGCGGGATAACTTCTGATATCATAACCGGAACAGGCAGCCAAAAGAAAACCGCAAATAAAGTTAAGGAAGGAGTTTACCAGTATCTTGCGAATATATTTCTTTGCAATGTAGGGGCTGGCGCTGCACTTTTCGCAAGTGAAAAAATGGCTGCACGCAAATTAATAAAACCTCTCACACCGGTTAAAAAACTTGGTGTAATTTTGGCAGGCATAACTGCTACGGGTATCATTGGCGGAAGTATTATCGCAAATTATATTTCAAAAAAATGCATTGACCCGCTTTTTGGCAAAAAACATTCTAAAAACGAGAATATTTACAGCGAAAGAAAGCCCGAACCTCTTGATATTGCACTTCATGCAGATGACATTGCAACTGCAGGCGTTTTGTCAGGATTCAAGTGGATTGAGCCGGCGCTTCCTATAATGTACTTTATTTCCGGATACAGAGCCGGTATCGGTTATCGTAATAATAATCAACAAAGCTAGCAAAAAATATATTTATGTGCTTTAATATCTGCATACCCCGGCGGGTTTTTAGCCCGTCAAAATATAAGATAAAAGGAGAAATATAAATATGCAGATTCAAGCAGTTAATAATGCGCCGAATTTTCAGGCAAATTATCTAAGGACAGCTCAACAAGCTGTAAAATACGGTTCACACCCGGCTTCTTCTAAAATTGATATTTATTCAATAGACAGCAGAGACAAAGATTTGATAGAAAAGCTTTTAGTCAAAACAGACTTGAAACCGAACCGGAAGGATGCAGCTGCCGTAAAAGAAAAAAACAGTATAAATGATACAATCCGTTATGTTTTGAATAAGGCTCTTCACCTGAATGAAAAATCTAATGACGGAGTTTATATTGCAGTAAAAAATAATAAATATTTAACAGGCCTGCTTGATTTTACTAACGGAAACTCGCCGGTATTAAAGAATTTGATTTCCTGGCGCGGGAATAAAGATGAGGCAACACGCTCAAATCTTTTTGCGGAATTTTTGCACTATGTTGAAAAAGCCAACAACAATCGTAATTGGTATAGTAAAGTTGACATAACGGCTTATTCTGAACCTAAAACAAAAGGTACACGCTGGCTTAAAGAAAACGGATTTGTCCTTCCGGAAGGAAGCAAAGCTTCAGTCAGAGAAAGGCTTGTAATGGAAGATGATGTTATTGCTTCATCAAGACAGAAAGTAGAAGAAAGGCTTGAGGCTGCCGGCTTAAAAGTGAATAAAAATCTGAAACACAGCCAGGTCGAACTTAAAAATCTGGATTTATAAATTATATCATCTGACAGGTTTTAAATGGACAACGAAAAAGGTGCAGATTTTTGCACCTTTTGTTTAATTTTATTATTCGTTTTTTAAAATATCGGTTTTGTCTTTCTGAAAATATTCCCTTATGTAGGCTTTGGAATTGTTTAAAACGAACTGAACATCATCAGGATTTTGAATATATCTGTAAACAATTTCTTTATCTGAATTTTCTTTTTCAATGATAAGATGTCCGTAGTTTGCCAAACGTCCGAGAAAACTTCTTCTTAATCTGACAAGATGAATTTTTTTCAAAGGCACGCAAATATCATCAACAATAAAAACACCTTGTCTTATATGAAGGTTTGAAGTTGTAATAACGCTTCTGTCCGAAAAATAGCGCAAAATCGGGTAAATAATCGGCGCAAGAAATATCAGCGCAATTATAAAGCCTAAAAAGCTTGGAATATTTACATAAAAAATCCAAAAATACGCGATAAATATCGGAGAAAACACACACGGCCAAAACATAGACATATAATGTTTTTTTATTTCAAAAACCACAATTTCGTTTTCTTCATCATACTCATTGTCATTTTCATCAATTTTTTCATCTTTTTTAATAATTTCTTCCGGTTCAATTTGCTTTACAGGTACGACAGACCTTCTTTCTTCGGCTTCCGGCATGCAAAAAGTTTCCTGGCGAATTTGTTCAGACTCAATATAGCTTTCGGTTCTGGATTCTCGTAAATCATGACCGCAAAATTTGCAGAAATTATCAAAATCATTAACTTTTTTACCGCAGTTTGGACAAAACATAATAAATCCTTTTTTTTGATTTATTTTATCATATAATATAGTTGCGGTCAATCGTTCTGATTGAAGACAGGAGAAAAAATGCTTACAATGGAAAATTTAACAAAAGAAAAATTGCTGGAATTATATAATATGGATTTGGATGAACTTTTGAATCTGTCTTCCAAATTTATGAAAAATGATATTGAATTTTGCTCGCTTGTGAATGCAAGAAACGGTAAATGCTCGCAGAATTGCAAATACTGTGCGCAAAGTTCTCATTACAGAACTGATATAGAAAGTTATCCGCTTGTGGAAGCTGATGCTGTGAAAAAAGCGGCTTTGGAAGCAAAAGAAAATCAGGTTTCCAGATTTGCTGTGGTAACTTCTGGGAAATCTCCTGACGAAAGTGATGTTGACGGTATTATAAATCTTATTAAAGAGATTAATAAAATTGAAGGTTTAAGAAGCTGTGCCTCAATCGGGATTTTAACCGAGGAGCAGGCTAAAAAACTTGCAGAATGCGGTTTGAAACGATTTCACCACAATATTAACACCGCACGCTCATATTACGGCGAAGTCTGTACAACCCATACATGGGAGGAGCGTTTAAATACCTGCAAACTTGTGAAAAAATACGGAATGGAACTTTGCTGCGGTGTTATTCTTGGCATGGGAGAGTCTGTCGAACAACGGGTTGAGATGGCGCTGGAACTTGCTGAAATTCAACCGGATTCAATACCTATTAATATTTTAATGCCAATTCCCCAAACTCCTTTTGAAAATTATCTTGATAAAATTGACGAAGAAAATGTTTTGAGAACTCTGGCAATTTTTAAAATAACAAACCCGAAATCAATTTTAAGATTTTGCGGCGGCAGAATGCGTTTGTCAGAAGAAAATCAGATAAAAGCACTTCAATCCTGTGTCGAAGGACTTATGACAGGTAATTATCTCACTACAACCGGCAAATCTCCGCAGGAAGACCTCGAATTAGTCAAAAACTTAGGTAAAAATGTATATAAAAATTAAATAATTTATATAGACAGTAGCCATATGGCTAGTATCTTTTTGTCTATATTTACAATATTATTAATTATACTTGTATTAACATTAAAATATAAAAATAATAGGAGCAGTTTACTTGTTTAAAAACATGAAAACCTCCCGATGCTATTATACTGCACAGGAGTCAAAGGTTTGCGAACTTTTGAGAAAGGACTATGACATTAAAGAGATAGCTGAAATTATGAAAATAAATCCTCATACTGTAAAATCTCATATATCAAAGATTAAAAGAATGAATTTTAATTAATATCATGTTATAATCCGTAAAAAACGGAGAAAACTATGTTTAGAATAGGCTTAGGTTATGACATTCATACACTTGTGTCAGGCCGCGATTTGATAATCGGCGGTGTCAAAATTTCGCATGAAAAAGGCTTGATGGGGCATTCTGATGCCGACGTATTAATTCATGCAATAATTGATGCACTGCTTGGAGCTCTGGCGCTGAGCGATATCGGAACTTTATTTCCGGATACAGATAAAAAATTTAAAGATGCCGACAGTACTTTGCTTTTGGCAAAAGTTTACGAGAAAGTTAAAGAGCGCGGATATAATATCGTCAATATTGACAGCAATATAATTGCTCAAGAACCTAAAATGATGCCTTATATCCCGAAAATGCGTGAAACTTTGGACAGAATTCTGAATATAGGGCAGCAAAATATAAGCATAAAAGCAAAAACAAACGAAAAAATGGATGCAGTCGGGCAAAAGCTTGCGATAGAAGCTCAAGCAGTTGTTCTTTTGAAGAATAACTGTCAATAACTTACAAATTTGATTTATTCACCTTCACTCGACCACTTTTTCGGGTCAAAGCGAAGGTCTGTAACTTTTAACTTTAAGGATTCAAGATAAGGTTTGAATTTTACAAGCAGCTGCGTTTTTTTTAGCATTAATTCTTGTGCGACAATTCCGTTTTCGCACGCAATCACCATAACTCCGCCTCCTAACATTGAGTAAGGTCGTGATTTCTGTGCAAATTTTGCACCGGCGATTTTTCCCCAAAACCTGTATAAATTATTTCTTGTTATTGCTTTTCTGATTTCTTTTTGGCCGAGCATTTTTTCAATAATGCTTTCTGTATCAACGAAATCAGTGTAAAGAATTTTCTTCATTAAATTTCCCTTAGGATTTCTCCGACCCGCGTGGATTTCTAAAACATTTTGTTCCTTAGCTTGTTTATGGTAACATATAGGAATGGAAGGTTCACAACTAAATAATATCATAAAGTCTTCAAAAAATATACTTCTAATCTCCCATATCAACCCTGACGGTGATACATTGGGTTCAATCTGCGCAATGTACGGAGTTATCAAAGATAATTTTCATAAAGAATGCGAAATGCTCTGCGTTTCAAAAATTCCTAAGATTTATGAATATCTTCCAAATGTTTCAAAAATTAAAAAACTTGAAGACTTTGATACCTCGCGTGAATTTGACCTTGTCATAAATGTTGATATTGCAGCAATCGACAGAGCCGGCGAGGCTAAAATCCTTTTTGACAAAGCAAAGTTCCGCGTAAATTTAGATCATCACAAAACAAACAGAGGATATGCTGATTTAAATATCATAAATCCTGACGCGAGTTCAACAGGCGAACTTTTGTGCGAACTTTTTCAAGAACTCGGATGGAAAATTTCTCTTGGTACCGCAACCTGCCTTTATACAGCAATTTTGACTGATACCGGCTCTTTCAAATATGACAACACAACAGCAGCCGCATTAAAAGCTGCTGCTCAAATGGTTTCAATGGGCGTTCATCCGGCTGATATCTATAAAAAAGTTTACGAATCATCATCAAAAAATCATGTTTTGTTTCAGGCATACTGTATAAGCAAAGCTGAATTTTCATCAGATGACAAAATTGTTTATACAACAGTTTACAAAAAAGATATCGAAAAATTTAATGCCCCGGAAGACTGCACAGAAGGCCTTTGTGAAAAACTTCGTGCAATTGTAACAACCGAGGCTGCTTTTATAGTAAAAGAAATTAATCCTTCATTGCATAAGATTTCCATGCGCAGCAAAAATATAGACGTTGCTGCAATTTGTGAAGTTTTCGGCGGCGGCGGTCATACGCTTGCGGCGGGGTGCGTAATTAAAGGAAGCATGAAGGATGCAGTCAAGAAAATTCTGGATGAAATCAGCAAAAGAAAGATTTAAGATATGTTTTTAAAACCTTTTATCAGAGGCGTAAAACGATTAATAATTTCTGTAATTAAAAACGATTTTTTCGGAATGGCGGCCGAAATGGGATTTATGATGGTAATCGGAATTTTCCCTTTTATGCTTTTTTTAATGGCTGTTTTCGGCTGGATGGGAAACAAATCTTATATGGATCCTGTATTAATTTTTCTTTCTAATGTAATGCCGGAACAGTCAATGGATTTGATACTTACAGTGTTGTCAGAAGTTATGATATTTGAGCAGGGGCGGCTTATGGCAACAATCGGAATTGTAGTAACTCTTTTCCTTTCTACAAATGCGATTGCGGTTGTCTTAAAGGGATTAAACCGGGCTTATAAAGTTGAAGAAACAAGAAGTTTTATTTACACAAGAGTTCTATCTTTGATAATGGTTTTTGTAAATACAATGGTTATGTTTTTAACAATAAACCTTATTATCTTCGGAAAAGTTATAATCAATTTTTTAGTAAACCATCTTCATCTGTCAAATGGTGTGAGTATAACTTTGCTTACAATGCGTTGGCCGCTGGCGTTTCTGGCATTGTATGTAATGGCTTTTTTAAGTTATTATATTTTGCCTGATTTGAGAGGAAATGAAAAATTCAAACGGGCAAGCGCGCTTCCCGGAACTTTCTTTTTCTGTTCCTTCTGGCTTCTGGGTTCGTGGGGGTTTTCTTTATATGTTAACAACCTGAAAACATACAATATGGTGTACGGAACAATTGGTGCATTTGCAGTTTTAATGGTTTGGCTTTATTACACATCAATTTTGATACTTATCGGAGGCGAAATTAATTCGCAGGTTTACAACCGTTTGTCTGCAAAGGCCGATGAGATTAAGGCTGATTTTGCAAGATTAAAGTCCCCGAAAAAAGCTTAAAATATCAGCTTTAATACTGAAAATATTTATCAAAATCCACATCATCAAAAGAGCAAAGTAATTTAAAAATTTCATCCTGCTCATCCATACGCTGAAATGAATAGTTATCAAACTTCCAGAGTTTCGGATTAATCCCTTTTACCTGGACAACACCGGCGTCTTTTAAAATGGTAAGCTTTTTTTTGACAACCTCAAGCGGCAGTTCAACCATTTTTGCAAGTTCAACTGCTGTGATGCCTTCTTCTTTCGAGCCTTTTTCGGGTGTCATAAACATCAGTTCAAGCCCGACTGAACGAAGATCCTTATCTTCATTTTCAGGTAGATAATCGTACATAATTCTATTCTACCCGAAATAAAAGTTTTTTATATCATATTTTTGAAGTAACTACTTTACAAACATTTTTTCGCGTTCTTGTTTTATTTGTTTAATTTTCTCCATATATCCATCGGACGTCAAATCTCCGACTGATTTATAGAGCTTTAAAATGGCATGCTCGATATTTTTGCTGTTCATCAAAACCATATCCTGTGCCATTTCAGTATTTGACATTGCAAGCCTTGTCATATCGCGGAAGCCGCTTGCCGCAAGCTCCATTGCCAATTTGTTTTCGCTTGCCGCAGAAAATAAAGCCTGTGCAATTACCATTGGCATGTGAGAAATCATTGCAACAGCCGCGTCATGCTCTTGCGGAGTTGTTATAACCGACATGGCTCCGAGTTTTTGAATAATTTTTGTGAAACTTTCAGGCACCCCGCCTTCCAAATAAGGGGTTAACGCCCACTTTGCACCCTCAAAAAGTTCTGGAAAAGAGGCTTCAAATCCCTGATGTTCTGTTCCTGCCATTGGATGTGACGGGATGAATTTGTAAGGCCGTTTTTTGTTACATACGAATTCTTTCAGGCTGCAAACATCTGTTACGATTGTTTGGGGGCTTAAATACTTTTCAAGTTCATCAAGAATTTCAAGTGTTTTATTCATTGCCGAACATACAAAAACAATTTCTCTGTCTTTCAAAACCTCATAATTTTGAAAGATTTTGTCGCCTCTCTGTGACCTTGAGACCCCGATAACATCAAAGTTTTCAGCCATAAGCTTTTTAAAAATTGACCCGCCGATAAGTCCGAGTCCCACAACTCCGATTTTCATATTTTTTAAACCTCGTAATTATGATTTTTTATAAAAATTATAACATAGATTAAAAACACCTTAACATTTCACACTGAATAATTAATTTTTTGTTTATTTTTTAATACTTTCTTAAAAACGATGTTATAACAATAATATAAAAAGTTATTAATAAATTTTGTAAAAGGAGATAAACGATTATGGCAAAAACAATTGGTATTGACTTAGGTACAACAAACTCGGTTGTAGCAGTCATGGAAGGCGGTAAGCCAACAGTTATAGCTAACGCTGAAGGTTCTCGTACAACCCCTTCAATCGTTGGCTTTTCAAAAACAGGTGAAAAACTTGTTGGTCAACTAGCAAAACGTCAGGCAATTCTTAACCCTGATAAAACTATCGCTTCAATTAAAAGACACATGGGCGAAGATTATAAAGTTAATATTGATGGAAAAGATTATACTCCGCAAGAAATTTCAGCTATGATTTTGAGAAAATTAGCTGATGATGCAAGCGCATATTTGGGTGAAAAAGTTACTTCCGCTGTAATTACAGTTCCGGCATATTTTAACGATGCTCAAAGACAAGCTACAAAAGACGCCGGTAAAATCGCAGGTCTTGACGTTCTTCGTATCGTAAATGAACCGACAGCAGCTGCTCTTGCTTACGGATTAGAAAAAGAAAAATCAGAAAAAGTTCTTGTATTCGACTTAGGCGGCGGTACTTTCGATGTATCAATCCTTGAAATAGGCGACGGTGTTCACGAAGTTCTTTCAACTTCCGGTGATACTCACTTAGGCGGTGACGACTTCGACCAGAAGGTTATGGATTGGATTTGCGATGAATTCAAAAAACAGGAAGGTATTGACCTTCGCGGTGACAAACAAGCTATGCAGCGTGTTAAAGAAGCCGCTGAAAAAGCTAAATGCGAATTGTCATCAGTTATGGAAACAAATATCAACCTTCCGTTCATTACGGCTGATGCAAACGGCCCGAAACACTTAGATTTGAGCTTAACAAGAGCTAAATTTGAAGATTTGTGCCGTGACCTTTTGAACAGATGTAAAACTCCGGTTGAAAATGCTTTAAAAGATGCAGGTGTTACAAAATCAGATATTAACGAAGTTGTATTAGTCGGCGGTTCAACCCGTATTCCGGCTGTTCAACAGCTTGTAAAAGAATACACAGGTAAAGAACCTAACCAGTCAGTTAACCCTGATGAAGTTGTTGCTGTAGGTGCTGCAATTCAGGCCGGCGTTCTTGCAGGTGAAGTTAAAGACATCGTTCTTCTTGACGTAACACCGTTGACCTTGGGTATTGAAACTTTAGGCGGTGTTATGACACCTCTTGTTCCGAGAAACACAACAATTCCGGTTTCTAAATCACAAGTATTCTCAACTGCTGAAAATAACCAGACTGCCGTTGATATTCATGTTCTTCAAGGTGAAAGACCAATGGCTAAAGATAACAAATCTTTAGGTATGTTCAGACTTGACGGTATTCCGCCGGCAATGAGAGGTTTGCCGCAAATCGAAGTTACCTTTGATATCGATGCAAACGGTATTGTAAATGTTTCAGCAAAAGACAAAGCAACAAACAAAGAACAAAAAATTACTATTACAAATTCTTCTAACCTTTCAGAAGCTGATATTGACAAAATGGTTAAAGAAGCCGAAGCTAACGCAGCTGAAGACAAGAAGAAAAAAGAAGAAGCTGAAATTAAAAACAATGCAACAAGCTTAATCGGTTCTGCCGAAAGAATTGTAAAGGATTTTGAAGGCAAAATCGATGCGGCTGACAAATCAAAACTTGATGAACAAAAGGCCGCTCTTCAAAAAGCAATTGATGAAAACAAATCAACTGATGAGTTGAAAAAATTGTCAGATGAATTGCAGCAAACAATGTTCTCAATTTCACAAAAAGCTTACGAAGCTGTTCAGAAAGAAGAACAGTCAACAGCGTCAAGCGAAAGCGCCTCATCTTCACAAAGCACTGAAAACAAAGATGATGACGTAATTGATGCAGAGTATACTAAAGAATAACAAAAATAGCAGATCATTCTGAGCCGTTTATAAATTTCTTCAGATATAATTCAAAGAATTTCAAAACGGCAAAGAATCTCTCTAAATTTCAAAAATATTCAGTTAATAATTCTCACAGCAAAAAAGAACAAGCCATTAGGCTTGTTCTTTTTCTTTCTGATAGTTTGATTGCGGCATTGTCGCCGAAAAATTTTGTGCAGACTTATTACAATTTTACTTCCAGACATCTTCCAGCATTTGCTTGCTGCTTTTACCGCCTTTTTCTGCCACTGTGCATACTCCGTTTGCATCAAGCCGTACAAGTTTTTCATCCCCACGCCATATCATAGGAAAAATGTCATATCCCCATTTGTTTGGTCTTTTATTTCCGTTAATGTCGACATATATCAAAGGTCCGTATTTTGAGTTGTTATACTTATACCAACCTATTATTGTTCCATCTTTTAAAACCCATGTTTCATCTTGATTTAGAATACTTTCTTCTGTGAAACCGGGACAATTTCGAAGTGTGCTTTCTATATCAGCGTCCGGATTATTTTCCAGTTGAACTGTGTCTATACCTTTGTATTTTGGGATACAGCCTTTTGAATACGCATTGTCTTCACATATAGAAATTGGATTTAGTAATTTTTTCAGATGTTCGCCCATAGCACGACAATCTCTTATTGTAACCTTAACAGTATCTTTTATGTAGTAACAATTGTAATAGCTTTCAGTATCAGCGTATATCCGCATTTGACCATTCTGTAATATGTTATAAACCTTTTTAAACTGTTGTTTTAAAATAAATTCATTGACTTTGTTTATAACTGTCGGCAAAGTCATTGCTGCAATAATTCCAATAATACCAAGTGTTATTAATACTTCAGCCAATGTGAAAGCGTTTTGTATAAAGTATAATTTATTTCGTTTGCACGAACAGGAATGCAGTAAAGATGAAATTTTTAAATTGGGGAATTTAGTCGAACAGCCCCCCCCCCCCTGGCTGAAAGTCAATGATATCAAGCATTTTTAGGCTCTCCTTTTATTTAAATAATACTTAACGAAATTTATTTTATCATAAACTAAACTTTTATGCCAGTTTGATAATTATATTACGTAATGTAACAAAAAATGGACATGCCGAAATTCCTTCTTCTGCAAATTTTTATATTAATTATAAATGGTTGCACTTTATCAGTCAGAAGAGAGGAGTCAGTTATGACAAACATTAGCGCTATGAGATCTTTAGCAGAACTCAACAAACTTCAAGAAGCAAGAACTTCTGTAAATCAGCCGCAGCATGCTGAAAATAAATTTAAATTTTCACTTTTCGGCTTCGGATTTGGGTCGCAAAACACCACTTTGGAAGAAATTCAGCCTGAAGAAAAAGGTTTTAACCATAAAGTGTGATGATAATGTTATATTCTTCTCTGACTGTGGCATATATAAATTAATTTCGTCTCAAATAGTTAAGGAGTATTTATGGCAGATTTGAACAAAGAATCAAACGATGGCAAAATTATTTTGTCCGAGCGCTATGAAACTTATGAACCCAAAAGCGGAGAATATTGGTACAGTATTGTTTCGGCAAAATATGGCGCAGACAGTGACGAAGCAAAAGAAATCGTTAAGGATTTAAAAGAATTCAACGGAATAAACACATTCTCGCTAATTGTGCAGCCGGATATTATGAAACTTCCTCAAACAATTACGCTTGGTGCAAAAGAATTTAAACTCGATTTTGAGAAAAAAGTAGATATTCGAAGTTTCAGATTAAGTGCAACATAAGTTCTAAGCTGGATAAGCGTTAAACATGAAAGTTTAACGCTTATTGACTTTTGAAAAACAAAAGGCTATTCTTAATTACATGGCAAAATACACTTTTTATCCGCAAATAAAAACTTCATATTTATATACCAAAACGATTATGTATATTGCGATGGTCATATCTTTTGTTTATGGCTGGGTTGCTGTTGCTTTTTACCAGCAAAGCAATTTTCTTTTTCTGCCATTTTTTATGTTAATCCTATACGACATATTCCTCTATAAACCAATGCTTAAGTATTGGGATATGGGCGGCTTTAAAAAAATGGTTATTGATACAAATGCTAAAGTTGTAATTTTTGATGACAGGGTTCGTTTAAATCTTGATAAAGTTGAGCGTGTAAGGATAGAGATGGAAGAACGTCCTACAATGTTTTGGTTTCCGTGTTTGTTTTCGCAGTATGTGAGGCTTGTGAATGCGGAACTTATGTTTAAACTGGAAACAAAAACTAATACTGTAATTTATCTGCAATTTAAAAAAGACGTTAAAAAAATCTGCTCAATAATGCGTGATATGGGAAAGCCTTGCAGAATAATTCATGAAGAACTTCTTGAAGAAGGAATTCCGAATTATATTTGGTATTTGCTCGGGCTTTTGGGAATAGTCGGCGGATTCGGCTATTGCGTATTTGTCTTTTTCCAGAAACTTATCCACGGGTCGGGCTTTTAGCTTTTAAAACAAAAAAGCAGCCGTTAAGCCGCTTTTTCGCTGGTTGTTATGGTATAAACTTTTAAATTTTTGCCAATTGCAAATAATATTCATTTGCTCTTTCAAACTTGTGAGCCGCGTTGAATAATTTGCTTTCCTGCAATTGAGGCGCAAGAATTTGTAAACCAATCGGCATTCCGTCTTTGTCAAATCCAGCGGGAACACTCATTCCGGGAATTCCGGCGAGGTTTGCAGAAATTGTTGCAATATCTGTTAAATACATTGCAAGCGGGTCACTTGATTTTGCACCGAGTTCAAATGCCGTGTTCGGGCAGGTTGGTGAAATAAGTATATCAACTTTTTTGAACGCTTCAACAAAGTCCTGAGTTACCAGAGCCCTCATTTGTTGTGCTTTTTTGTAATAAGCATCATAATAGCCCGATGACAATGCGTAAGTTCCAAGCATTATGCGGCGTTTAACTTCCGGGCCGAAACCTTCGGCTCTTGTTTTGGTGTACATTTCCATTAAGTTTTTGGCATCAGGAGTTCTGTAACCGTATTTTACGCCGTCAAAGCGCGCAAGGTTTGAGGAGCATTCGGCCGTTGCCAAAATGTAGTAAATCCCGATTGAATGTTTCAAATTCGGCAAGGAAATTTCAACAATTTCAGCCCCGAGCTTTTTGTAATCCTCAATTGCTTTTTGCATAGCCGCCGCAACATCATCAGACAAACCTTCTGTCATAAGTTCTTTAATGACGCCGACTTTCAATCCTTTGATGTCATCGTTAAGGTGCGCTGCATAATTTTCTACCGGCAAATCTAAAGAAGTGCTGTCTTTCGGGTCGTGGCCGGAGATAACTTCAAGCAGATTAGCCGCATCTTCAACCGTTCTTGCGAAAGGTCCGATTTGGTCGAGTGAAGATGCAAATGCAATCAAACCGTATCTGGAAACGCGTCCGTAAGTCGGTTTCATACCAACAATTCCGCAGAAAGATGCAGGAAGACGGATTGAGCCGCCTGTGTCAGAACCAAGTGCAAGAGTTGCTTCACAAGAGGAAACACTTGCTGCTGAACCGCCAGATGAGCCGCCCGGAACTTTCTTCAAATCCCACGGATTATGAACTTTTTTGAAAGCTGAGTTTTCGTTTGAAGAACCCATTGCAAATTCATCAAGGTTTGCTTTTCCGACAATCGGAACAAGGTTGTTTAAAAGTTTTTCACTAACCGTCGCATTGAAAGGTGAAACAAAGTTTTCCAAAATTTTTGAAGACGCTGTTGTTTTTGACCCGATTAGGTTCATGTTGTCTTTAAGCGCAAGAGGAATTCCGGCTAAAAGCGGAAGTTCTTCGCCTTTTGCAATTTTTTCGTCAACTTTTTTTGCTGTTTCAAGCGCTCTTTCCTTTGTTAAAGAATTGAAGGCGCCAAGTTTTTCTTCGACTTCATTTATTCTTTCAAAAGCGGCATTTGTAAGTTCAACCGCTGAAATTTCTTTGTTTTTTAAAGCTTTGCTCTGTTCGGCTGCTGATTTTTTTAAAACCTCGTTCATAATATCTCCTTAAATTCCTATGACCTAATGTTATGACAAAAACGCAACTTTTACAAGGGTTTTGTTAAGAAAATCGGGATTGCAGGTATATTTAAAAGCTCCGGCGTATTTCGTGAACCGGAGCTTTTTTAGGTTTATCAAGAAAGGTTGGTTTTTAATTTTTATACATTATGCATGTTATCGAAAATTTCTTTACGCTGAACCCATATTTCCATTCCGAGTTCTTTGCCTGCTTGTGTTAAAGCGTCTTTGATTTCTTTAAATGCATATTTTGAATTTTCAATGTTTCCGAGCAAAAACATTACGAAATGTCCCTGCATAAGTGTTTGTTTTATATCTTCAATATTAACTTCGTATTGTGCGAGCACGGCTGTAACTTTTGCTACAATTCCGACCTTGTCAACACCGGAAACCGTTACAATTATTTGGTTATCGGACATGTTTCACCTTTTTCTGCCGCAATAGCTGCCGGCGTTACTGATTTAATCCAATCCGGAACTATGAATTTGCCGATATTGTGGTTTTTGCAATAAAGTTTTAAGTCGTTTTTAATTTCCGGAGCCAGAATGTACAGTGCAATAATGTTTGGAACAGACATTGCAATCATCATTGCGTCCGTAATGTTAATTACTGAAGCTACGTTCATTGCTGAACCTACAACAACGAAAATACAATACACAACGTCGAATGCAAGGTTGCGTTTGTGTCCTTCACCAACGAGGAAGGTCCAGGCTTTCTGTCCGTAATATGCCCAGCTTATTAATGTGGATAGTGCAAACATTATAACAACTGCTGATAAAATATACGGGAAGAAAGAAATAACTGATTCAAACGCAGAGCTTGCAAGTTCAATACCTGAAATTTGTCCGACCTGTGTTTGGTCTAATATTCCTGAAAATACAATTGCAAATGAAGTAAGCAAACATAAAATACCTGTCAGTAAGGTTTCCAGAAGAGCTACAAAGCCTTGTGAAACGGGTTCGTTAGTTTTAACTGTAGCGTAAGCGATTGCTGCCGCACCGGTTCCGGCTTCGTTTGATTGTACCGAGCGTCTGAGTCCGATAATTATTGTTCCGAAAATACCTCCGGCAACTGCATGCGGTGAAAATGCTTCTCTTACAATAAGTGCAATCGCATGCGGTATGTGTACAAAGTTTGCAAGAATAACAACCAGGCCTGCTCCTATATACAGGAAGCACATTGCAGGAACAAGAATGGTCGTAACTTTAGAAATACTTTTAATCCCATCAACAACAGCAAGCCACACAAGCACTGCTATCAAAAGCCCGAATACCCATGTATATCCGTGCATAAAACTGTGTTCGCCACCTGTAATCAGAATTAACTGATGTGCAGATTGGTTAATCTGAATCATGTTTCCGCCTGAAATAGCGCCGCCTATACAAAGCACTGCAAAAACAGCTGACAGAGGCTGTCCAAGCCAGCGCATTTTCTTTCTGGTTAAACCGTGCGCAATATAATGCATCGGTCCGCCTGAAACTGTCCCGTCAAGGTTAAATCTTCTGTATTTAACAGCAAGCGAAGCTTCTACAAATTTAATGGACATACCGAGGATTGCACCTGCAAAAATCCAGAAGGCTGCACCGGGTCCGCCTATTGAAATTGAAATAGCAACCCCTGCAATACTTCCGATTCCTATTGTTCCTGAGAGCGCAGTTGCTAGCGCCTGAAATGATGAAACTTCACCGTTGCCGTCAGAAGACTTGTCGGCCGGTTTGCAGACAACATCAATAGCATGTTTTAAACCCCATATTGAAATTCCTCTGAAAAACAATGTGAAAAATATTCCGGCAGCTAAAATCCAGAATATAATTATTGGTACGCTTGACGAACCTATTTTAACCGGATAAAAAATCCATGAGGCAACCGTATCCGAAACCGGAGCAATGTATTTGTCCATAAATAAATCTACATTCATTGCATTTGCCTGTTGTACGTTAAATAGAAGTGTCAAAAGTACAATAAAAAGTTTGTTCATTAAAAAATTTCCTTTCGGTAGCTTACTGGGTTAGCAGGGTAAACATACCATTTCAAATTACCAACTATTTAATACTAGCAAAAACGAGTAAAAACATGTTTTATTTTTGTCAAATCGTTACAAAAACTTAAAAAACAAGCTTTGCAGAAAGGCTATTTTATGTCTGAAACCCTTGTTTTAAGCAAGTTTCAAGTGTCATAAGATTAGTTTACAAAAAAGAGTTTATTGTACGTTTTTTTAAAGCTTCGATTTTTTCAAAAGAGTTTAAGATATTTTTTTTGAGTTCGTTGTCCGATTGGGCAATTTCTGCCAGATTTTCAATCATAGCAATAGTTTCAGGGTTTGAATTTCTATAAATAAACATGTTCAGCCCGGCTTTAATACCTTTGATACAGGCTTCAGTCATGCCGTAGCCTGCAACGCCTTTCATAATCATATCATCAGAGATTATAATCCTGTCATAGTGAAGATTTTCGCGAAGATATGATAAGGCATTTAAACTTAATGAAGCCGGAGTAGTTTCTTTATCAAAACAGGTACAATGAAGATGCGCTGCCATAATCATTTCAATACCGTTTTCAACTGCGGATTTAAATGGCGCGATATGAGTTTTCTCCATTTCGTCAAGCGGCAAATCTATAACTGGAAGGCTTAAATGGCTGTCGGTGTCAGCATCGCCATGTCCGGGATAATGCTTGACACATGGAATAATACAATTTTCAAAATAGGTTTCAGAAACTATTTTTTCTGCTTTAATTACATCTTCGCATTTGTTTGAGAAAGACCGTTCGCCGATAATAGGATTGTCGGGATTTGTATTGACATCAATGCAGGGGGCAAAATTTAGATTAATCCCGAATTCCGCCAATTCCCGTGCAATTTCTTTTGTCTGGTTTTTTAGAAACTCCCCGCCTTTTTCAAAGGCAAATCTTGCTGATAAATATTTTTTGCCGTTATGTATATTTTCAGTTCTTTCTACACGGCCGCCTTCCTGGTCAATTGATAAAAGAAGCGGATGTGAAGCTTTCTTTTTTATATCTGATATTAACTTTTTAAATTGTTCTTTTGACTCAATATCATAGGTAAAAAATATCAGGCCGCCGAGCGGACGCTTGAGAGCTTTCTCATATCCGCCGCCGGCTGTACCTAAAATGAACATTGAATATACTTTGTCTTTTAAATCCATTTTTTCTGCAATTTGGTCTTTCTAAACCGCTGCTTTTTGAGCAAAAAGGTTTTCGTTCAACGGATAAAATTCTTTGAAATTTCCGCTTTCTACAACCTCAGCAATTTTTTCAAGAATTAAATCTTTTTCTGCGCCTTTTAAGGTTTTAACTCCCTTGTTCAGAACAAGGTCATTTGCGTTTTTGAGTGTTGTGAAACCTTTGTTTAGTTTTAGAAATTCTTCATATTCATCAAGGATTTTTATCTGCAAGTCATTAATTTTATAATCCTGCCCGAGATAATATTTAACATCTTTTACAAATTGCGCAAGATATTCTCTTACGAATTGAACTTCACCAATTGTTTCTTTTTCCTCGTAATCTGCGCCAAAGCAAAGATTATTCAATATTGGTTTGTCCAAATCATTTATGCAGGCAGCCCAAAGAATGCAGCCAAGATAAAATCCGATATAATTATCAATTAAATTTAAGATTTTGTGATAATACATTTTGAATTTCAATTTTTTTTGATTAAAATTTCTGAGCCTGTTTAAATCAGAATAAATATAATCTATACTTGGTACAAAAGCATTAAGGTTGCAAATAAATCCCGGGTCAAATTGAACGCCTTCTGTAAAATCAAATTTTTCTGTCATTTTATTTCCTCATTGTATTTATTATAGTAATTCATATTTTTTGCTTTTTTTCTGCATTTTTGCTCTGTAAGTTTTATCATACTGGTATCTGTAGCCTTCAACAATGCTGTTTACAACTGCTTTTGAAAACTGTTTTTTAGCAGACCAGTATGAAGTATGAGCAAGGAAGAACGGACGCCAGCTCCAGGCAGAGGAATTATCAAATACAAAGCCGGAGGGGTTTGCAAATTGAAATTTAAGCAGTTCTTCCATTTCTTCATAAGTCAAATTTTTTGAGGTTGGAAATCCGAGCGGGTCTTCACGGAAATTTACAGTTAACATGAAAAGTCCGTTCTCCATTATATATTTCAACATCAGTTTGTTATAATAGGTTAATTCGTAATCTGAATCAGCAAGGTCAGAGTAAAACAGCACAAGCGGACTTGCAAAATTTACAACACCTCTAACCGCGCCCTTGGGCGAACAAACTTTTTCTGTTGCACTGTCTATTTCAAGATAATGTTTTTTTAATGACTCGTCATTATTGTCAAAAATAAGTTTTCCGCCAGAAGATACAACTCCGATTTTGCCTTCGGCGAGTGCTGCAATACAAGTATCTTTTCGAGGATTGTTTTTAACAAATTCTCTTACCTCATCAGAAACTTTAATTGCGTTGAAAAGTTCAGAAAGATTAATATATGTCAGCGTGTTGAACAAATATTCATACGTAATAAACGTTCCTGCTGAATATCCGTAAAGTATAACGGAACGCCCGGCTTCTTGCTCTTTTTTTATTTTTTCATTCAAATTTTGTACAATCGGCTGCATGTGATGAGATTTTTGCACCCAAATTGCGTCATGCATATACTGTGTTATTAAACTTCTTACCTGATATGCAACTGTCGGGCTGAAGTTTTTTGAAATATCAAGCTGCTGGTGAACAAATTCCAAATCAGTTTTGCTTAAATCTCCCCAAAAGAAGATTTCCGGATTTTCTGCAATATTTAAGCCCTCGCTGCTTAGCATAAGCTGTTTAATCTGTTCATTTTCTTCAAATCTTTTTTTCAAAACCGGATGGAGTTTGTTCACTCCTTTTTCAAACCAGTTTTTCATTTTTTCGTTGTTGTTATTTGACCCGTTTATGTATATAAAACTTACTTCTGACGCAGAACAGGAATTCTGCAAAACAGACAAAAATAAGAATATAAATATCCCTGAAACAATCTTTTTCATAGTATTAATATATCATAAATTAATAACTTCTCAAATTATGTAGAATTTGTAAAATTTATGTATTATTCCGCAAAAAATATTCTTTTGCGGTTTATAATAAATGAACAATATACATAAGATAAATTTATGAAAATAACCCCGATTATAAATTATAGACAACAAAGTCTGCAAAACCAGCAGAAGCGTCAACCCTTGAATTTCGCAGAATCCAAAACGGGACAACGTTCATTTGGGCATATTCCTCATTCCGGATTTTATTCAAATGCGCTGATTAATTTTGGTGAAAACGTGGAAGCTTTCCAAAAGCAGCTTTTGTCTTTGGATGATATTCACTGTCCGGCATGCGGAGAAAAAATGCTGAGCAGCCAATCTTTGAATGAGCTTGTCCGAAAAGCAGAAAATATTCACAATTTGTCTGAATATGCAAAATTTTTAACCAAAAATCAGGATTATTTTCATTCAAAGTTTAAAATGTATATCTACTATGTTAATCGTATTGCTCAAAATGAACCAGACAAACCAATTTCGGAAGTTCATAAAATCCAAAGAAGCGGAACCTCCAAACTTATGGCACGCGTACTTAATTCTCAAGCGGACTATTTAGCCGAACTGCTTAAAAAAGAAGTTTTTTCGGACGCTGACAAAGAAAAAATTCTTAATTGCAGCCAGTATCTTAAATCTGTTTCTGGAATTCCAAAAGCCGCGGTGTTAAAAGAAGAATTACTTAAAACTCTGGGCTCTCTTGAAAGTGACAAGAGATGGGAGATCTATACTAACGTTAAGCATAATATTCAAAATATCTATACATACCATATTGCTCTCCAATACAATCCAGACAAGAGCGAAGGATTGTCAGAACAGGGGTATATTGTAAAAAACATGCTTTCTTACTCCCAAAACAAGCTCACTAAAGTATATACGAATATCGAAACCGACAAAAGATTTAACAATATGCTTATCTGCCGGGATTGTTCACCTAAATATTCTGCCTTCAGATATATTGCAAATTCGCCTGAGGGTGCCGGACGGGTAAAACAGTACGCAGATGATATCAGTTATGCTATTGCCGAAAATAAGCTTAGCGGTAATAATTCATATCTTTATGAGTTTATGGGGGCGGTAAATTCCGTTACAAAAGGAAAAATAAAATTATCCCGCAATAACATAATAAGTGAAGCTCAGGATAAAGTTTTTAAAGAGATGAAGAGTGATTATATCTTTGAAGATTATGAAGGCATTCCATGCGCCTGCTGCGGTGTTGAAACTCTTACGCACAAACAAAAACTGAATCTTTTTAAAGAAATTAACAGGTGCGAAAATTTGCATGAGTTAAATAATTTGTCAAATTTATATTCAAAACATCTTACTGCCAAAGGCGCAATAATACAAAAACGCTTCAACAGGCTTTTGCAGACTAATCCGGAGATAAAAGAAGAAGATGTTATGCTATCTTTGCAATATTTGAGCAAACAGGACATAAAACATGAAATGCAAAACATTAAGAAAGAAATATTTGAGTTTTCTAAAAAACGTAAGTATAACAATTTTGACAAAGAACTTTTGAATGATTTTATATATAAAATTGACAATAAATACTCAAGAATGAAGCCTTCCGAACTGTTTCGATACGATGAATATGATGAACTGGTTTCTGACACGCTGAATAGGATGACATCACCATATAAAAAAACTTTAATAAAAATTTCGAAACGTAATATAAAGGAGCTTTATTTGAAAGATGCTCTTGTAAGCCCACCTCCGCTTGTTGTTGAAAAAACAGGCAGTCAGGCTAAGGCGATGATACAAAATATATTTAAACTTTCCGTTTTAACAGTTGACCATATAAACCCGAAGTCTAACGGCGGAAAGGATGATTATGCCAATAAAGTAGGATATTGCAAAGACTGTAATAATGCAAAAAGCGGAATGGTTTTTCCGGCATGGGTTGCTTTACGCCCTGAGATTAATATAAATCTTCCAAGACATCTTAAAAAAATTGCTGAAATAATTAAAAAAGAACGTATCAAAGACATGCAAAGTTATCCCGAAACCGCGGCAAGAACGTCAATGCGTCTTGCCCGCGGAAAACTGGATATCCCGGAAAAATATGATACTATAGGTTAATTTCAATTTTATCCGGTGCTGTATATTTGTAAACCAGTGCGGCTGCAATCCCTGCAACCAAATTCGCAGCAATAGTCACAAAAACGCTGTACCAGCATGCAATATTCATCATGCCTAAAGACATTGCAACAGCAGGATTAAATGCGCCGTAGCACAATACTCCTCCAGCTGCAAAAATCCCAACTGTAACAGCGGAACCTATTGCAAGACCGTAGTATGAATTACCGCGAGTTTCTCTGTTTGTTGCGGTTGTCAAAACAACATAGCAAAGTGCAAAAGTAAACAGAAATTCTCCGACCGCCATCGGCCAGAAGTTGAACGCACAGCCTTCAAAGTTGCCGACATGGCCCGAAAAATGATTAACAATTAAAACCGCCAACGCTGCTCCGAGCAATTGTGAAATTACATACGGAAGAAATTCAATCCACGGAAGTGCACCTCTTATTGCTGCCGCAAGTGAAACTGCCGGATTATAATGTCCTCCGCTTATAAAGCCGCCGGCATAAACCATAATCATCAACGCAAAACCTATTGCAATTGCATTTATAACCCCGTCGCCCCCGAGCAGTGATACGCAGCCGATTGTAAATACTAGAAAGAATGTTCCTATAAATTCTACAACATAACTTCTGAAATTCATGTTTATTCTCCTTTTTATTATGACCCTGTCAAATTAACATCCATTTTGAAAAGTTTCTATTGTATAGCCGGCGTAAAACTTTTGGTGTATTATAAAATAAAGGAGAGATTTTAATATTGTTTTATTTTGATAAAATTAACGGCAAAACTATAATGAAATCTGATATTTTAGACGGGGTTGAACATTTTTTTACAACAAGAGAAAGTGTGATTAAAAGTAAAGAGGATGATTTTCAAAACCTTGTTGCGGGAAATAAAAAAATGTTCTGTGAAGTTCTCGAGATTGCTCCTGAGAACTTCATTAATCCGTCTCAAACGCATTCTGTAAATATTGAAGCTGCACGTATTGGAAAATCAGATTATCCTGACTGCGACGGGTTGATTTTGACAAACAAAGAGCAGGCTGTGTTTTTGAACTTTGCAGATTGTACTCCTGTGATAATTTATGATAAAAAACTCAATATTGGTGCAGTTTCACACGCCGGCTGGCGCGGAACCGCCGGAAAAATTTCAGTTTTAACCGTTCGAAAAATGGTTGAAGAATTCGGCTCAAAGCTGACGGATTTAAAAGCTGCAATCGGGCCGGCGATTTCATTTTGCTGTTACAATGTCGGAGAAGATGTTTTGGAGAAACTTCTTTCAACTATTTCTGATACAGATGGCGTTTGGGAGAACAGAAACGGCGAATATTTTGTGGATTTAAAAGAAATTAACCGGCGTCAGCTTAATGAAGCCGGAGTTGAACAGGTTGATGTCTGTCCGTATTGTACGGTTTGTGATAATGATATGTTCTTTTCATACAGAAAAGAACAGGCCACTACAAACCGTCACAGTGCTGTATTAAAGCTGAAATAACTTTTTAAACTCCGGCGGTTTTGTATACAAAATTCTCCAATAATTCATGTCCGAATTCGGTCAAAATCGCTTCCGGATGATATTGAACCCCGAAAATAGGAAGTGTTTTATGCGCAATTCCCATTATTAAACCGTTTTCGGTTTTCGCTGTGATTTCGAGTTCTTCCGGAAAACAGGAACGCTCAACAATCAGCGAATGATAGCGGGTTGCCTTGAAATTCTGTGCAAGTCCGTTGAAAATCCCTTTTTGATTATGAATTATTTTTGAAACTTTGCCGTGAGTCGGCTTTTCGTCTTTTATAATTTTGCCGCCGAAAAATTGTGCAATGCACTGATGCCCAAGACAAATTCCGAGGATTTTTTTGCTTTTGTAAAAATGCGCAAGTGCTGGCATGCAAATCCCTGCGGTGTCAGGGTTGCCGGCGCCGGGCGAAAGGATTAAATGTTCAAAATCCGTTGCAGTAAGTTCTTTTATCGTAATTTTATCGTTCTCAAAAACCTCAACTTCAGCACCGATTTCCAGTAAATATTGAACTATGTTAAAGGTGAATGAATCATAATTGTCAATCATAATTATCGGTTTCAAAATCGCACCTCCACGCAGCCTCGAACGGAATTTACACAAAAGATTCTATCTGCGTTTTCTAAATCGGATTTGAAAAGAATTTTTTCTTCAATATTTTTCATATTTTTTAAATAAATTCCGTCGAGCCGTCCGCATTTTATCGGCGGAGTGAAAAGTTTTCCGTTCTTTTCAATTATAATATTGCTTCGTGCGCCCTCGGTGATTTCATTATTTTCGTTGTAGAAAATCACATCAAAAACTTCATTGTTTCGGATTTTTTCATAAGCTTTTTCAAACCAGGGTTTAAAATTTGTTTTGTGATAAAGAAAAATATTTTTGCTGTTGACCGGCGTTTCGCTGAAAATTATTTTGTTATTGGAATTCGGCTTAAGTTCTTTTAATTCAAATTCAAATTCGCCTTTTTTAGAATAAAGCACCCGAAGAATTCCGTTGTTGATTTTTTGAGAAAGTTGAACCTTTTCAGTGTTGTCAAAGAAAATTTTCGGTACAGGAAAGCCTAAAGTTTTTGCTGATTTTGACAGTCTTTCAAAATGTTCTTTTTCAAATAAAATTTTGCCGTTTTTCACCAGCATTGTTTCAATGAGATTGAAATCAGGCTGTAAAAACTTCATTTTCGTAAAAACCTCCTCCCATTCGTCTTTTGCAAGGCTGTCCCAGACGATTGCCCCGCCTGCACGATATTTAAAAACTTTTTCATCCTTTTGACGCTGCAAAATCCGGATTGGAACGCTGAAAACACATTTTTCCGGTGATAAAATTCCGATTGCGCCGCAATAAACATTTCTTTTGCCTTTTTCTATTTTGTCGATAATTTTCATTGTGCTGATTTTTGGGGCGCCCGTGATTGAGCCGCATGGAAAAATGCTTTTGAAAACTTCGTATAAACTAGTGTCTTCATTGAGTTCAGCGGTGATTTCAGAAGTCATTTGATGAAGAGTTTTGTGTGTTTCAATCGAAAAAAGTTTTTTAACTTTGACAGAACCGGTTTTTGCAATACGCCCAAGGTCGTTTCGCAGCAAATCCACTATCATAACATTTTCAGCGCGGTTTTTGATATCGTTTTTTAAGAATTCTATGTTGGTTAAATCTTCCTCTTTTGTTTTGCCGCGCGCAATTGTTCCTTTCATCGGGCGTGTAAGAATTTTGCCGTTCTCCATTTCAAAAAACAATTCGGGCGAAAAAGATAAAATTGTGTCAAACTCATTTTTAAAAAACGCATTGAATGGCGTTTTTTGCCTTTCTAAAAGTGAATTATAAAGTGCCAGCTCACTGCCATGGTATTCAACATTGAAATCCATCGTGTAATTGACTTCGTAGGTGTTTCCGTTCGCAATTTCCTCTTTGATTTTATTTATTGCACTGTCATATTCTTCAAAATCGATTGTAGGAACAGGATTTATTTTAATTTCTTCTGCAGGTTCCGGTGAAAATTTCTCAAACTCCTCAAAAACTTCAAAATACAAAAGCGGAAGCGGATATGAAAAATTTTCGTCTGAAAAAATATTTTTCATTTCATATCTGCAATATCCGACAAGAAAATATTTTTTCCTGAGCCTTTCAATCTCGTCAAAGGCAGTTTTGACTTCGCTTGATGTGAATGCGCAAAGAATTTTTACATGGTTTTTAAAAATTTTGTCACCGTAAATTGTCATGATTAAAGTATAATAAAAAATCAGCAAGGAGGTTAGAAATTTTAAAAAAATATGTTATAATTTTTTCAATGGATTAGATGGCTGAAAGGATTTTTTTATGAAGCAAACTGTTTTTATAACATTATCTGTTTTGATTTTTATAATATTTTTATATTCATTTACAAGAAAACCTGCGGCTTCTGCTTCTGAAGGTAAAAATGGTCTTGATAATGCAATTCAGCTTGCGATTTATTATATACAAAACAGCACGCGTGAAAACGGAAGGTTCGTATACCATTCTAACGTAAATCCCGAAATTAAATACAGAGATGTTAAATATAACGCATTAAGACATGCCGGAACTCTATATTCTATGTATCTTTGCGAAAGAGTTTTAAACGACAATACTTTGCGCGAAAAAAGATATTTAGCTTCAAAGTATTTTGTAGAAAATTATGTAAAACAAATTTCTCCTGATATGTATGCGGTTGTGTCAAAACCGTCAGAAGAGAAGCTGGAATACCCGCAGGCAAAAGTCGGCGGCACAGGCCTTGCTTTAATAGGGCTTTCAAATCTTTATCCGGAAGGCAAAATTGATTTAAAAATTTTAAGAGGTTTGGGCAATTTTACTGTTTATATGCAAAAACCTGACGGGAGTTTTTATTCAAAATATAACGTACCGCAGCGGGAAAAAGATGACAAATTCGTTTCGCTTTATTATCCCGGTGAAGTTGCTTACGGCTTGCTTTTCCTGTATGAAGTTGACCCTGACAAAAAATGGCTTGAAACTTCTAAAAAAGCACTTTTATATCTTGCAAATTCAAGAAAAGATGCAGGATTAAATGTTCCGTTTGACCATTGGGCTATGCTTGCCACAAAAAAACTTTTTGAAACTCCTGATAATGGCTTGACAGAAGAGCAAAAAGTGCTTTTGCAAAAGCATGCAGAACAAATGGCAAATTATATTCTTCCTAAACAAATTACAGATAAAGGAAATACTTATCGCGGCGGGTTTGTTGAAAATGTGCGTTTATGCAGTATTGGAACAATTATGGAAGGGCTTGTTGCAATATATTACTGCACGGACGATAAAAAGTTAAAAGAAAAAATTCTTAAGGCCTTAAATCTTGGAACGGATTTTCTGAGCCGTTTTCAGGTTAAAGATGGTGAGCGCAGGGGCGGAATCCCGACAGATGCTTATTGGAAACTTTCAAATTCAAATGACAAATCCAAGGTAATTCGAATTGATAATGTTCAGCATGTTTTATCGGCTTGGATTACCTACGGCCAAATTTCAGCAGAAAAAGAATAGTATAGAATGATTTAAATTGCCTGCAAGCTTAATTACAAAAAAAGTTATTCATGTTAGACTTGTTTTGAAAGTGAAGCGCGGAGGTTTTGCGCGGCACCGGCTGTATTAATCTGTAAGTAAAAGAGGTAAATAATGAAAGTTGCATTGCTAAATCACGGATGTGCGAAAAATCTTGTTGACAGTGAATTAATGCTCGGGCTTTTGGCTCAAAAAGGGCATGAAATTACGCTCGATGAAAACGAGGCGCAAATTGTTATTGTAAATACCTGTTCTTTCATTCACGATGCCGAAAAAGAGTCTGTTCAATCAATTCTTCAGATGATTAATGAAGGGAAAAAAGTTATCGTCACCGGCTGCCTTCCCCAAAAGCACAAGGCTGAATTGAAAAAAGCTATTCCTGAAGTTGCTGCAATGCTCGGCACTTCTGATATAAGTGAAATTGTTAATGTAATCAATCGTATTGCCGACGAGAAAACCGACGAATATATTGAAAAGATTTCTGAAAAGCCGGAATATATTTATCCGGAAGAAATTGAACGCCAGCAGATTACAATGGGGGCAAGCTCATATCTGAAAATAGCTGACGGCTGTAATTATCACTGCGGCTATTGCATAATTCCCCAGCTGAGAGGGGCTTATCATTCCAGAACTATTGAAAATATTGTCCAGGAAGCAAAAAAACTCGTGAAAAAAGGTGTAACAGAGATTGATTTGATTGCTCAGGATACAACAAGTTACGGGATTGATATTTACGGCAAAACTTCGCTTGCAAAACTTCTTGAAGAGCTTAACAAAATTGAAGGGCTTTCCTGGATTAGAATTATGTACGCATACCCGTCGCAGTTGAACGACGAACTTATCCACGCTATTGCAAAACTCGATAAAGTAGTTAAATATATAGACTTGCCGCTGCAGCATTCAGATGCGCAGATTTTAGAAGCTATGAGAAGGCCGGTTTTTGATTATGAAGTTTTGATTAACAAACTCCGTGACAAAATCCCTGGTGTTGCAATTAGAACAGCATTTATCGTCGGATATCCGGGTGAAACTGACGAACAGTTTGAACATCTTTACAATTTTGTTGAAAAAATGCGCTTTGACAGAATGGGCGTTTTTGAATATTCCCGTGAAAAAAATACAGTTTCTTATGACATGTCAAATCAGGTTCCTAAAAAGGTTAAACACGAACGTTACAAAAAGTTAATGGCGCTTCAGCAGAAGATTTCTTTAGAATTAAATCAGGCAAAAGTCGGAAAAGAAATTCCGTGTATTGTTGAAGGCTTTACAGACGATGGTGTGATTATAATGCGTTCATACGCAGATGCGCCGGAAATCGATGGGCTTGTTTATGCAAAATCCGACAGACCGGTTGTTCCGGGTGATGTGGAAAACGTTTTGATAGAACGCGCAGACGAATACGATTTGTTCGGAAAAATCGTTTAAGCACATCTTACTTATGCTTATAAATCTGTTTTGCCCGTTTGACAATACTTTGATAAGTGGGTTCCAAAGCCTTTACTGCCATGTGGCAATCGCGCGCAATTTTTGCACAAAGGCAGGTGCATCCATATGATATCAACATATGAGGCAGCTGATGAGACATTGCATTGTCAATTCCAACTTTAAGATTTATCCCGGAAGCCAGTATTGATAAATTTCTCAGTTTTTTATCGTGTTTATATTTCCTTGTTACCATAAATTTTGAGGTATCTAAATTATTTATATTTATTTTCATAATATATATATAAAATTCAGACATAAATTTTTTTGCTACCTCACCTCTGGCGTAAACCGAAATTTTATAGTAATATAAATTTAGTTTAAGTTTATATGGAATTATAATTATGAAGTTTGCGGAAGATAAGGCGGTTGATAAAGAGCAGTTAAATGCAATATTTAAAGATATTGTGAAATATTCACCGTCCAAGCTTTGCGGCATGCTCGGAAACGCCTTAATTGTTCCGGTTTACACACACCTGTTGCTTCCTGAACAATACGGGCTTTATTCGCTTTCAATCGCATTTTTGTCATTTTTATGCATAATTTTTTCAGATTGGGTCGGGCTTTCAGGTTTAAGATTTTTCCGTTCTTTTCAGCTTGCGGATGAGCTGCCAAAATATCTTTCCATGCTTGTGACAATATTAGTGTTTAATATTTGTACAATGTTTGTCTTTGCGTTTCTGTTCCGGCATAACTTTTACGACTTTTTTAATATTCAGCCGAAATATTTCTTCTGTATTTTGCTTTTGATTATTCCGGTTGCAATAAGGGCTCTTTTGTTCCAGCTTTTGAGAGCGCAATTGAAGTCCATTTCCTTCACTTTTTCAACCATTATCAATCAGATTTTGACAATGGGACTTTCGATATTAATAATTAAATTCTTTAACCTTGGCGCACTTTCATTGCTTCTCGGTATGGGAATTTCAATAACTTTAATTGATATTTTGCTAATTTACCAGAGCGGAATTTTGAAGTATTTCAGAAAGCCGAACTTGCAGTGGAAAGTTCTTTTGCCGATGTTTCAGTATGGAATTCCGATTGCTGCAACTTCTTTAAGCGCATGGGTCATAAATCAAAGCAACAAATTTATTATGAACAGCATAAGCGGCTTTAAAGAAGTCGGGCTTGTGGGCGTTGCGTATGGTTTGACGCTTCCGCTTTTTATGACGATTTTTTCAATTATTACAGTTGCTGCCGTTCCGAGAATTTTTAACATGTTTGAAGAAAAAGCCGATGTCCGCCCGATAATTACGCGTTTTACAGGATATTTTCTGGTGGTTTCGCTCCCGATGATTGTGCTTGTCTCAATTTATTCACCGCAGTTTGTAGATATGCTTGCAAACACAAAATTCCATGAAGCTTACAGATTAATCCCGTATTTTGCCTTCGGATGTTTCTTTATGGCGTTGTCGGATTATACAACTCTTCAATACCACCTTGCTAATAAAACTTATATTGATTTTATTTTGAAATTGATTTCAGGTATTGTTGGAATTGTAGCTAATATAGTATTGATTCCGAAAATGGGACTAGAGGGCGCGGGTATTGCAACCTTAAGCGCCAATTTCATTTACTTTTTCTTAAGCTCGGTTATAAGAATTCCAACTCTTGAACTTTATTGTCCGGTAAGAACAATTCTTCGGATGGGAGTTTCATTTATACCATTTGTTGTGTTGTATTACTGCTTTAAACAAACTCCGTATATCCCCGCATTAGCGCAAATGCTTATTTTGATGGGTGTATTTTACGCAAGCTATTGGCTTGTAAGCAGAACAATTCTCAAGCGGCCTGTTGCGTAGCTTTTATGCAAACATCCTTGAAAAAGCTGCCTGTCTTTTGTACATTCTTTCCTGCATGCTGTTGAGTCTTGCAAGAGAAGATGCTGAAACCGGAGCATAAGGAGTTACATTTTGGCCCTTACCTTTACCTTGTGATGCTGTTCCTCCGCCTAAAGCTCCAAGTTTAGCACCGGCAGATTGCAAAGTATTACCCCATTTCATCATGTTGTCAAAGGTAAGTAATTTTTTGCTTTCTTTTTTAACTTCTTCGGCTGCTTGAAGAACAACAGTTGAGGCATTGGCACCTACCTTAATAGTTCCGTTTTTAATGCCCTGTTTAATTGCATCTTTTGACATTCCGGCAGTAACGTCTTTCGCTGTGGATATTGCGTTTCCAGCATTTGATTTAGCAGCATCTACGAGTGAACCGGAACCTGCTTTGAAGGATTCGTTTATTGCCTTTGTAGATTGGCCTTCAAGAGATTGCATTGCGCCGTCTTTTGCAAGTTTTGTGGCTTGTTTTTTGCTGAGGTTGCCCAAACCTTCTCCAGCCATTTGTTCTTTAACTGCTTCTCTTGCCGCAACACCGGCTGCAAGTTTTTGAGTAGCTTCATTTGCTTTTTCATTTATTTGTTTGAAGGTATTACCCATTTCTTGAGTACCTTTAACTGCGGTTGCGCCTGCCATAATTGCTGAACCTGCGCTTGTTAAAGCTCCTGCAAGGTTTCCCTGGGCAGCATAACAAGCTGTTTTAGTTACTCCGGCGGCCAATTGTCCGTATTGACCGACAACTTCAGCAACACTACCGGCTTTTTGCATTACAGTTCCGGCTGCAATCAATGCGGCACCTGCTCCAAAACACCAGCTTGTTGCTTGACCGAGTGCCACTAGACCCATACCGGTGTATTTCAGGGCTGTACCAGCTTGTGCCACTGTTGTACTGATTTGTTCAACTTTGTTTGCTACATTAAGTATTTTATCTGAAGCTTTTTGATTAGATTCAAGGTTGCCCTGAGTCTTTTGGATAGTATTCATATACTTAATGCTTACTTTGTGCATTGTTTTAATTTGTTTGTTTGTTTTTGTTTGAAGTTTGCCGATTTTAGCACCGGTAGTTTTCATAGAGGCTGTTTTTGTCGAGATTTGTCCTTGAAGTTCAGCTATTCTTTGTGCATTCGGGTCATCTTGCTGTTCCTGTTGATATTCGTCAGTTCCGGCAAGTGAAAGTGAAAATGCACTGTTAACGCCGACTCCTGTGTTATCGCCGGCTGTAAGACTTTGTAATTCAGCTTGTAAGGCATTAATCTGTTGATCTTCATCGTTCATTGTTTCAGTTAATGCAGTAATTTCTTTTTGATTTTGCTGAATTTCCTTTGTTGAAGCTTTATTTTGTTTTTCTAAAGATTTTTGTTGTTTAATAATATTTTTTTGATCTTTTTGTGCAGCTTTAGAATATTTATTTGCAGTTTGTGTATTTTTTTCTGTTTCTTTTGTTTGAGCGCTGACATTTTCTTTTTGTGTATTCATGTCAGCAGCCATTTTACGGCCTTCTGAAGCGCTGATTTTTTTCGCATTCTCCATTGCTTCCTGCTGTTGTGAAGTTTCCTGAGCATTACCTGGGGTTGTTGAAGCTCCGCTAGTTTTTGAGGAAGATGTGCCGTTTGCAATGTTTTGAAGATTCTGCTGGGATTCATTTTTAGAAAGTTCGTTTTTCTTTTTAATAATCTCTTGTTTTTTCTCGTTCAGCAAATGCTTAAGGAACGGATTTTGATTTTCAAAATTTTCAATGTCCTGAAGAGCTTTTTGGCATTGAGATTTTGTTTTAAGGTTATCTATGTTAAGCGATTTAAGGTCGTTAATACTTTTAGGTTCTTCTTTTGTTTCAGTTTTCGGAGCATTGTAAATAGAGCCCTCAGGGGTCATCCAGGACGGCTTTTGAGCCGAAGCGGTGCCGACGCCTTTTTTTGCAAGCGCCAGTTGTGCTAATTCGGCTTTTGACAGGTTGTTAACGCCGTTTACCATTTGTGTACAGCTCTCCTTATTTTTAAGCTCTCTTAAATATATAAAAAATATATAAAATGCTTGATTTCAGCATGTTTTGGTTTTGTTACATTTGTTAATAATTCTTTTTTCTTTGACGTTTGATTTGCTTAAAAAAAATATTTCTGTTAAAATCAAATTTGTAAAAAGTTATTGATGAGGGAGAAAATCTTATGAAATTAATGGAAGGCAAAAAAGGTGTTATTTTTGGAGTTTCAAACACTCACGGTATTGCTTATGCAATAGCAAAACAGCTTTATGAAGCAGGTGCTGATATTGCGTTCACATACGCCGGAGAAGCTATGGAAAAACGCGTAAGACCGCTTGCTGAAGAAATGGGCGCAAAAATCATCATGAATTGCGACGTTACAAAAGAAGATGAAGTTGCTGCTGTTTTCAAAGAAATCGAAAAAGTTTACGGTAAAATCGACTTTGTTGTTCACGCAGTAGCGTTTGCAGCAAAAGAAGATTTGCAGGGAAGATTTATTGATACATCACGTGCAGGATGGGACTTGGCTTTGGGCGTAAGCGCATATTCGCTGATTTCGCTTTGCAAACATGCTGAACCTCTTATGAATGAAGGCGGTTCAATCTTCGCACTCACATACCTCGGTTCTGAATATGTTGTTGCAAACTACAACGTAATGGGTGTTGCAAAAGCTGCATTAGAATCTTCAATGAGATACTTGGCCGCAGACTTAGGCAAAAAAGGCGTCAGAGTTAATTGCATTTCAGCCGGCGCTGTTAAAACACTTGCTGCTAAAGGTATTTCAGGATTTGATAAAATGCTTAAAGCTGCAGTTGCAAAAGCTCCTCTCGGCCGTAACGTTTCTCTTGAAGACGTTGGTAAAGCAGGTTTATACCTCGCTTCTGACCTTTCAACAGGCACAACCGGTCAAATCTTATACGTAGATTGCGGATGCCATGCAGTATATGCTTCTTTGGAAGAAATGGAAATCATTGCAAATTCAATTCCAAAAGCATAAAAACAATTTCAATAATTGAGAAAAGGCAATCGAATTTTTCAGATTGCCTTTTTTTATAAATTTTTTGTGATATCCTATAATTACGAGACATTAAATAAGAAGGATTAAAAATGACAGATACTGCAATAAAAATCGAAGATTTACCAACGGTTTACGACCCCAAAGCAACGGAAGAAAGTATTTACAAATTCTGGGAAGAAGGCGGATTTTTCAAGGCTGACGCAAAAAGCAAAAAGCCGCCGTATTCTATTGTAATTCCGCCGCCGAACGTAACCGGAGTGCTTCACATGGGGCACGCGCTCGATGAAACTTTGCAGGATATTCTGACCCGCTATCACAGAATGGCAGGGTTTGAAACCCTCTGGCTGCCAGGAACTGACCACGCCGGAATCGCTACCCAAAACGTTGTTGAAAAAAAACTTCGTGAACAAGGGCTTTCACGCTACGACCTTGGCCGTGAAAAGTTCCTCGACGAAACATGGAAATGGGCAAATCAGCATAAATCCGCTATCTTAGACCAGTGCAAACGTCTCGGTGCGTCTTTTGACCGTTCAAGAGAAAGATTTACCTTTGATGAAGGCTGTTCGGACGCTGTAAAAGAAGTGTTTGTCAGATTATATGAAAAAGGCTTGATTTACAAAGGAAAATATATTGTAAACTGGTGCCCGCGCTGTAACAGTGCGATTTCCGACGTTGAAACGGAATATGTTACTGAACAGGGGCATATGTGGGAAATTTCATACCCGCTTAAAGGTGAGTCAGGTGCTATTATTGTTGCAACTACCCGTCCTGAAACAATTTTCGGCGACGTTGCAATTGCAGTTCATCCTTCTGACCACAAGTATTCTGAACTTATCGGAAAAACAGTTGTAATTCCGCTTTCAGGCCGTGAAATTCCGATTATTGCTGACGAATACGTTGACAAATCTTTTGGAACCGGCGCAGTTAAGATTACGCCTGCACACGACCCGAATGATTACGAAGTCGGCAAACGCCACAACTTAAAACCAATCTGGGTAATTAACGAAGACGGTACAATGAAGGCTTGCGGCGAAGTTCCGCCGGAACTCCACGGGCTTGACCGCTACGAAGCAAGAGAAAAAATCGTCGGAATGCTTTCTTACAAAAACTTTTTGCTGAGAACACGCGACCATGAACACAATGTTGGTAAATGCCAGCGCTGCGGCACTACAATTGAGCCGCTTCTCTCTGAACAATGGTTTGTAAAAATGGAACCTTTGGCAAAAGAAGCGATTGCAGCAGTTAAAGACGGCAGAATTAAGTTTGTCCCTGACAGATGGGAGAAAAATTATCTCGGCTGGATGGAAAACATCCGCGACTGGTGTATTTCACGCCAACTCTGGTGGGGACACCAAATTCCGGCTTACTATCACAAAACAACTGGTGAAATGGTTGTTGCGCGTGAAAATCCCGACCCTGCTAATTATGTTCAAGACCCTGATGTGCTTGATACCTGGTTTTCATCAGGTTTGTGGCCGTTCTCAACAATGGGCTGGCCAAATACGGACGCTGAAGATTTCAAGAAATTCTATCCAACCACAACTTTAGTTACTGGATTTGATATTATTTTCTTCTGGGTTGCCAGAATGATAACTATGGGTCTGGAGTTCACTGGAAAAGCTCCATTCTCGACAGTTTACATCCACGGGCTTATCCGCGATGAAAAAGGCCAGAAAATGTCAAAATCAAAAGGCAATACAATCGACCCGGTTAAAATTATTGATAAATACGGCAGCGACGCATTGAGATTTACCATGACTTCGCTTTGCACTTACGGCGGCCAGGATATCAAAATCAGTGACGAAAGATTTGAATACGGAAGGAACTTTGCTAACAAAATCTGGAACGCATCAAGATTTGTTTTGATGAACCTTGCCGGCGTTGACAACAAAGAAATTGATTTTAAAAACCTTACAATTGCTGACAAGTGGATTTTGGACAAACTGAACAAAACCGCTAAGGAAGTGAATGAAAATATTAAAGAATTCCGTATTGGCGAAGTTGCTCACACTCTTTACGACTTCTTCTGGAATTCTTACTGTGACTGGTACGTTGAAATCGCTAAAATTCAATTGCAGGACGAAAATCTGAAACTTAATACCCAGCGCGTTTTGAGATACGTTCTCGACATGTCTTTGAGAATGCTTCATCCGATAATGCCGCATATTACGGAACGCGTTTGGCAGCTAATTCCGAAGAAAACTGACTGCAAGGCTTTGATTGTTGCCGAATTCCCGCAGTATGACGAAAAGCTTGCGTTCCCGAAAGAGGCAAAAGAAATGGAACTTGTTTTTGAAACAATCACCTCTTTGAGAAATCTAAGACAAGGTTTTAATATTGCGATGTCAGTAAAATTTGATATCATTATTAATGCTGATAAGGATGAGGAACCGATTTTCAAAGAAATCGAAGCTTATATCAAGCGTCTTGCGCGGGTTGAAAATATCAGCTATCTTGAAAGCGGAACTGATGTTCCTAAAAAATCAGCAGCAGCTGTTGTTTGGGCTTCCAGGATAATTGTTCCTCTGGAAAATCTTATTGATTTCAACGAGGAAATCGCGCGCCAGCAGAAAAAACTGGACAAGCTTACCGCTGAAAAGAAATCCATGGAAGGCCGAATTAACAATCCGAAATTCGTTGCCAATGCCCCGAAAGAGCTTATCGAACAAACAAAAGACAGAATTAATGAAATTACCCTTCAGGAGAAAACAATAGAAGAACTGATAAATTCGCTTAAAAACTAACTAAAATCAATATAAAATATATTTAAACAAAGGTTAATTTGAGATATTTTTAAATTTTTGTTAAAGAATGTTAAAAAAGATTTACAAATTGACAATATTTTGCTACAATAAATTTCGTAATTAGTTAGTGTCGATGACAATGGAGTAAAGATGGCATCAGGTGAATTAGATTTCGAAGAATTACTAAAGCAATATGACTATAATTTTCAGAAAGGCGATTTAGTAAAAGGATTAGTATGCGGCTATGACAGTCAGGGTGTAATGGTTGATATAGGAGCAAAAACCATTGCAGTTGTTCCCACCAGAGAAGCCGTTGATAAAGACGAAAACGTCGAAACAAAACTTGAAAAAGGTAAAGAATATGAATTTTTGATTATCAAGGAAGAAGATGAAGACGGAAAATTCCTTCTTTCACGTAAAAAAGTTGATTTTGCTTATGCCTGGAAAGAGCTCGAAAAAGCAAAAGCTGCTGATGAAACAATTCTCGGAACAATTGCCGGAATTGTTAAGGGCGGCGTGCTTGTTGAAATTTCAGGCGTAAGAGGATTTGTTCCTTCCTCTCAATTGAGAAGCAAAGAAACTGATTTGGAAGTCGGCGGTAAGCTGGAATTAAAAATTCTTACCCTTGACAGCCAGCAGAATAATTTTATTCTTTCAAATAAAAAAGTTTACGAAGACAGCGCTGTTGAAGCACGTAAAAATGTCTTCTCACAAATCGAACCCGGCCAGATTGTTAAAGGTGATGTGGTCAGAATTACTGATTTTGGCGCTTTCATTGATTTAGGCGGAATTGATGGACTTCTTCCTTTATCACAGCTTTCTTGGAGATGGATTGACCACCCGACTGATATTCTTAAAGTCGGTGACAAAATTGATGTTGAAGTTATTGCAGTTGACCATGACAAACAGCGTGTTTCCTTAAGCTTGAAAAAGCTTGAGCCGGATCCGTGGCTTGAAGCCGAAAAACAGGTTAAAGAAGGCGACAAAGTTGAAGGTACAGTTACCAGAATTAAACACTTTGGTGCTTTCGTCGAGGTTTTCCCGGGCGTTGAAGCACTTTTACCGCACAACGAAGTCGTTGAACTTCAAAACAAAAAAGACTGTATTCTTCAGGTAGGCGATAAAGTTGAAACTTATATTCTTAAGTTTAATCCGGCAGATAAGCGTATAGCATTAACTGTTAATGAACCAAAAGCTTCTGAAGAATAAATCAATAAATACTTTTAAAAAGAACTGCCGTAAAAAGGCAGTTCTTTTTTTGCTTTTTTTATATGAAATTTAAAAAGATGTATACTCTAAACGTATTATTTTTAGGATTTTTAATTGTATATTCTGTTGGATATACCGTATAATTATTTTAGATTATGTTGACTTTTAAAGAAACATAATTATACATCATAATGAAGTAGGTATTAAATATTTTTTTATACAGAAGGAGAGAACTTTATGGGCATGGCAGCATCACAAGCAAGATATCTAGGCTTGACCGCAAGAAAAACTAACGTTGAATACGAAGGACAACAGATTAACCAAGCTCGCACCGCTCTGGCAAACCAGAGTGCAAATACATTTAATGATTTGCTTGCGCTGGAAGTTCCAACTGCTCCGAGTACACAGGATTATACAACAACCCAATACTCATACGAAGACGGTACTGTTGGTGAAACGATTACAAGTATGGAGCCGATTTCTAATGACCCGGACGGCTACAACTACCTTGTAACCCATTACCATTATGCAGATGTTTACACAGGCGTTGAAAATATTAAACGTAATCCGCAGGTTTACGTTAACGATAGAATTGAAAATAAAGAAATTGAGGAAAATAAAGTCGAAGCTTCTGTTGACCCTGTTACAGGTGAAACAACTTACACTGTAAAGGGTAAGGATTGTTCAGCTTATGATGAAACAGATGAAGAGCAAAAAGCACTTTACGATGAACTTTCTAATAGTTTTTCAGATATCAAAAATGCAGATCCTGCTAACCTTTTGACTTATCAGGATGCCGGCGGCAAATACCATTTTGTTCTCCGTGACCAGGTTGAAGCTGCTGCAAATGGTACAGGTGAAATGTCCGATTATTATTTGAAGAATTCAAAGCCAACTTCAGAAACAATTGAAGCAAATGCTATTGCCAAAACAACAGATCCTGTTACCGGTGCATCTTCTTATTTAGTTAACGGTAATCAATGTGTCAAATATGACGAAAATAACGAAGTTTATAAAGCAGCTTACGATAAAGCAGTTGCAGAAAACCCATCTTTGGGCAAACTTAATCCGGAGCAGCTTTATACGTATAATGATAAATACGGTGGAATACATTTTATTTCACAGGATGATATTGAAGGCGTTATGACAGGCGCAGCGGCAGCTACTGACTATTCTGTAACTTCTGGTGTTCCGGTTTCTATTGGTAATATTGACTTGGAAATTTATGACCCGACTGATAAAGAACAATTGTCAGCTTATGAACAAATTCTTAAAGATTGGCCTGAATCTGATTTTGCAGCCTCAGAACCACCAATTTATACTTGGATTAGTAATGGTCAAAGATATTTTGCAAGTTATGAAGACTTGATGGCCTCCTGGGAAAGCGCACCAGATCCGGCATTACCAACTGAAAACCAAAATAGTTTGAAATATTATTGTGCTAAGGATGTTTCAACAAAAATTGAAGTTACTGAACGTGCTTTAATTGACTTTAATAGTGAAGGACGTGCAGAAACAATTAAATTTGAGGATTCTTCGGTTGTAAGAACTTTAAATGCTGAAACTATTACTGATGAAGCTGCTTATAATGATGCTATGAACCAATATAATTATGATCAAACTGTTTATGAAAAAGCAATTCAGGATATCAACGCAAAAACGGAAAAAATCCAAGAACAGGATAGAACGCTAGAGCTAAGATTAAGACAGCTTGATACAGAACAGGAAGCGCTTCAAACTGAAATGGAAGCAGTTAAGAAAGTAATCGATAAAAATATTGAATCAACATTTAAAACATTTGAATAATTTTATATGGCAGTTATGTTCTGCCATATAGGTCAAAAGAGGTAAAAATGGCTTATAAAAATGACAGTTATCTGGTAATAGCAAATAAATTCGGCTCCGCAAGCGGAGATGCAAAAGCGCAGTTGTTTGAAACATATGACAAACTTCGTGATTTGACTGTATCCGGAAGTGGTACGGGAACAGGTTTTGAAATGACCGGCAGCTTTTTATACAGAATGGCAAGTCTTCTAGCTCCATCTTCATATGCGACCGTATTTGGAGCCTCTGAATCGATGAATATACCGGGAACATCTTATGCTTCGCAATTAACAGGCCAATCTGCTTTTGGCATAGATGCATTGTACAATTATTCGGGTTTTCCTGGAGGCGGTGCCGCTCCTGTTTCTTGGGGATTAGATGGATACGCAACTGGCGGTGCCGCTTCGATACTTTCTGGCTGGGGAACTGATTACGGTGTAGCAACCGGTTATGCTTCAGGAGTCGGAGGGATTGCTGATGTTGCAAGTGCTGCTGCATACGGTGTTGGTGCGGCAAATGGCTGGGGTATGGTTGGCCGAAATATTGTTCTTCCGGTTGCGGGTATAATTTCCGGATGGGGCGGTATAATGCAGGCTGCAGCACCTTATTTGGGTGAATACGGGCTTCCGGCTCTTGTTATGGGTAACTTAATGCAAGGTACGACATCGGCTGCTCTTGCGGCTTACCAGAATGTAACCGGAAACATTACGGCAAATGCTGATACAATTCTTTCCAACAAAGTCAGAAACATTGAAACTGTGTGCAAAATGCTTGACACTCAGGGCGATGTTGTGAAGAAAATGCTTAAAGAATCCATCGACGGCGACTCAAAAGCTATTCAGAATCTTTAGTTTTTAAGGTAGGAATTGTGTTTGAAAGACGTTAAGACGATAAGTTGTTAAGACGTTGAGTTCATAACGTAAAATTTTTTAATAAGCAGGTCAGTTTTACTAATCTGATAATTTTGGTGTCGTAATCGTATTAATTAGTATAGTGGGATGGTGTCTATTAGGGTGTAATATTTCGTAAACTTTTGTAAGATAGTTTAAAGTTTTAACAAGTTTATACCGAAATATACTTTGTAATGACTCAAATGACTTGCAATATTAAGACATGTTAAGAAATCCCGGAAACCATGTCAATTCTAAGGTTTCAAATGTTTTTATATACTTGTAGGTCTAAAGTGTAAAGGATTATCATGATTCAGCAAACTTTAGAGATGAATATAAAGCGGTTCTTAGATTTTGCAATATATTCAAAAAATTTCCTTATAAGAAAGAATCCCATAAAAGCAATGGCTAATTCATTTATGGACGGACTTCGCGACTTTCTTACAATGAACAAAAAAAGAAAGATGGCACAGTACAGATTGAATTATCACATGCATCAGTTTAAAAAGATGGAACAGTTGATTGCTGAAAACAACCAGCACACCTTCTTAAAGGGAAACAATCTTAACGAAACCAGATAAAGGAACGGAAAAATGGGTGTCATTACAGATACAATAAGAATGCAGTACTTGAATAACGTCAAGCTTGATTTGGAGTACAAAATTCAGCTTGTCACACAGGCAAGAATGGGGCTTTCCCAGTCTGCAAGTGATTTAATGCAAGTCGGCACCGATTATTCACCAGATTCGCCGGTCGTTAAGCAGCTTAATCAAAGACAGGCGAAATTAAAAGTTTTAGAGCAAAAATTAGAACAGCAAATGATTCAATACCAGACAAGACTTCAAATGGTTTCAACAGAACTTGAAGCATGCCGTTCAAGATTAAATAGCAGTATCGGAAGAGCCTTCTCTTACGGTTAATCCGTAATTTAGTTTCCGGCCTGGATGAATAAACTTATAATGTCATTAAGCTGTGAATACTGACGGTGGAGCTTTTGGGTTTGGCTTTCCAGAATGTTAATCTGGCGTCTGTATTCAGCTATGTTATTTTGGCATTCACGTGCAGATGCGTTAAGGTTCTCCTGAACAGCCTGAGCTTCCTGCAAAACACCTTTCATGGAAATTCCAAGAGCTTCCATTGTCTGTTTGATAATTTGTGCGCCTGTTTGTTTGGAAACGTTAGATGGAATTTTTGTAATCAATTGTCTTAAAACTTCAACGTTTGCAGGCAATTCATAATCATCAAATTCATTGATAAAAGCTTCCGGAGTTGCAGTATGAATTGGAGATGGCGCTTCAGCCGTCTGGTTAAAGTTCATTGTAAATGGCTGCTGTTTTGGAGTTTCGCTTGCAAGGTTTTCATAGGTATGTACCTGCTGCGGTGTTTCCTGAATGAATTCAAACGCCGGCATTGTGTCATTTAATAAAATCGGTTCTTCTGTTTTTTCAGGTTCCTGAGTTTGTGTCTGAGTTTGAATAATATCAACGTCAGTTTGTTTTTTGAGTGCATCAACTATTTTTTTGCCTACGCCGTCTGTCATTCTGTTATTAACCATCTTGTTCCTCTAACTTTCTACTAAGATATAAAAATTATACAAAAGACACAATTTTATTTCAAGAAAAATAAGGCTTTTATATCCAAATGGTTACGAAATGCTAAGTTTCACATTGGAATACAAGTTGCAAGAGCATTTGAAATATGTTATATTAATTCGTACAGTTTGAGAGGTATTATGAGAAAAAAAGTTTATGTGAGTGTTTATGATTATACAGGGCTTACAGATTACTTGCAGGTTTTGAATGAAAAATTTAACTATGATATTTTTTCATCAGGCAGCACGCTTGAGTATTTAAATAAAAATGGCTTAAACGCGGAAGATATTTCAGAGTTAGGAATTGCAGACGGATTTTACGCAAGAACTTTTTTAGAAGATTTTATCCGCAAAAATTTTGATATGGTAATAATCAATTTCAGGCCGGTTGACGATATTGCTGAAAAAACAGATGATATAAAAGCTTTTATCGAAGCTGTGAATCTTCTTGATTTTTCTATTCTCCGCGCAGCTGCAAAGGTTTTTGAAAACACCATTGTCGTAACTGAAAAATCCGAATTTTATAACACAATCAATGTTAATTCATACGATAAACAGAAACTTTCATTAAAGGCTTTTCAATATTTGTCTGATTACGACGAGGAGATTGCTGAAAAAATTGCAGTTTATTCAGGCGAGGATGAGCGCAAACTTCTGAATTTAACCAAACTATATGAACTTAAATACGGCTCAAATCCATATCAAAGAGCAGCTTTGTATAAATCCGAAAACATGGCGGATTATAGAGTTCTTAACGAAAAAGAGCTTTCATACAACGATATTTTAAACTTAAATACTGCCCTTAAGCTTATAAGCGAATTTTACGATGTAAATGCAGCTGCGATAGTTAAACATAACCTTCCATGCGGTGTAGCATTGGGAAGAAGTCTTTTTGACGCTTATACAAAAGCCTTTGACTGTGACCCATTTGCTACCTTCAGCGGTACAATCGCGTTTTCTCAATCTGTTAATTTTGAAGTCGCAAAACAATTAAGTTCAATGTCTGTAAAGGTTGTTGCTGCACCATATTACGAGGATGATGCGCTGAAACATCTTATGCAGAATTCGGATTTGAAAATAGTCAGAATTTACACCGAGCTTAAGAACTTCAAAAAGCTTATAACAGAAGAAATAATTTCAACACCTCTGGGAACGCTTGTTCAGGAGCCTAACAAAAGCGAACTTGATAAAGATTTATTTAAAGTCGTGACAAAAACAAAACCAACAGCTGAACAGCTTGAAGATGCGATTTTTGCCTGGAAAGTTGTAAAATACGCAAGGACAAATGCTGTTGTAGTTGCAAAAGATTTTAAAACAACCGCGATTTCTCAAGGACATACCAACAATGTTGCGGCAATCGAAAATGCAATGGATATCGCATGCGAAAATTCAAAAGATGCAGTTCTTGCAACGGATGAAGCGATTATTACAGGTGAATGCATAAATGCGGCGGCTCAAGGCCGAATTTCATTGATAATTCAGCCGGGCGGCTCAATTCGCGACAAAGAAGTTATTGCAGCTGCTGACAAACTCGGAATTGCAATGGTTGTAACCGGAATTCGAAACCTGAGTTTTTAAAGCATATCAGCAATGATTTTCTCGCGCAAACCGGGATAATGGTTTAAAACATTTTCTAATTGAATGTCAAAAAGATTTTCGCCATGGTCGTTAATCTGGCAAAGACATGGCCCGTTAAGAGTTTCTTCAATTAATATAGGATATTTTATATTATTTTTCACAGCCATAATTTTGGTATTATTCAAAACGGCCATCATCCAGAACCATATATCATCATTTGTCGGAGCAAGTTCCATAAATAATTTTTCGTTTGTAATATCCTTGTATAATGAATGCGGCGGGTAAAGAACTCCTCCGCCTCCGCTTAATTTGTTTGCAAAAGACGGGAATTTGTAATTTTGTTCATATCTGCCTTTAAATTTGCCGTTTTTGAGTAATATTTTCGTTGTTCTGTGACAGTGAATGTGTTGCGGAAATTCAAGATAAGAATTGTATAATCTTTCAAGCCATTCTTTATCATAAAATACATCATCATCTGTCGTAACTATTATATCCTCCGGATGCTCGGGAAGAATCGGCACGAGCTTTTTGTATGGTTTGACATCATGCCACCAGCGAATTTTTAGGCCAAATTGTTTTAACCGAAGAATTTCTTCCGGCAAATCTGCTTCAAGGTTTGGAAATTGTTCTTTTGCCAGCCATAAAACAAGCATATCAGGTTTTACTGTTTGCTGCATAAGTGACGATAAACAAATATGAAGTGTTGGAATTCGTTCAGGAAATGACGTAAGCGAGACAATCAGCTTTGTTTTTCTTGGTGTCTGAATCAACCCACTCTCGGTTACCGGCGTGTAATTGTATTTTTGCGCAGTGTTGTATTCAAAACGCAAGCCGCAGATATTTATAATTCTTCTTGTTCCTGCTTTTTCTTTTGTAAAAAGCTTCATTTAGAATAGACCTCTTGTTTTTTCGGTAACTCAAGCATTTGTCCAAGCTTTAAGTTGTACTCTTCCGGTTTAAACACATCAACTCCGCTGGCAGATGTAAATGTCATTTCTCCAAAGTAGATTTTACCATCAACATTATAGAAATCGACACGTACCAACGCAAAATCTTTTGATAAGATTTCTGCAAGTTCAATCATTTTTTCTAAATTTTCCGGCGGCGGAACTTCCTCTTTTGAATTTTCATACGTCAATAAAAACGGCTGTAAATTCCATTTTGTATCATAAATATTTTCTGTTCTATGTGTGTAGCGTCCCTGGTCAATCCAGATAAACTGAGGTTTGCCGTTAAAACATAAAATTTTGTAATCGTTAAGTTCGCCTTTGGAATCAGACATAAAAGCTTCGGCTGTAATTTTTGGCGGAATGTCTTTATATTGCATTTCAAAACCGGCTTTGTATGCGTAATTACGCTTCATCCATTTGTCAAACTTCTTTTTGGCCTTTTTCTTATCAAATTTGGATTTATCTTTGACTATAATGTTCCAGGCGCAGCCATGATTTGCTTTTAATACAAATTTGTCCGGAAGCTTGTCAAAATCTATCTCATCAAAGTTGTCCCAAACTCCGAGAAGCGGAATAAGGTATTCTTTGCCAATTTTTTCTTCAATCCATTCCCTTACCAAATATTTGTCAGCAAGCTTTGTTTTTAAAGGTGAGTTGTCATAAAGTTTTAGCCACTGAATTTTTTCATTAAAGGTTTGCGGATTGTCCAAATTTAAAATTTTTCCTGTTCTTTTCTTGTACCATTTTTTCAAAAGTTCAGGCAGATCTCTTTCATCAAGGTTTCTAGAAAGCGACAATTTATATCCGAAAAGTTTTAGGCAGATGCCATCTCTGTATTTTATTTGTTCAATAATATCCATAAACTATATATCACCTGAATATAATTTTAGAATGATATTTTCAGAAAGTCAATCATAAAAAAAAACGGAGGATTTGATTTCCGCCGTTTTTATCGGGAACGATAAATAGTTACTTGTTTGTGATAACATTAAAATATTTTAATAGAATTATAAAGTTTGTTGGTTGTTTAGATTAAATTTCAAGTCCTGCCAGTTTATAATCATCTGTCAGATTAATTTATTTATCCTTACCTTTTTATTATAGGACGTAATAAGTCTTATGTCAAGCGTTAGCTTAAAAATTAAGACTCATTACGCCCTTAATCAGTTTTAACAGTGCGATTACTATAATAAAAAGAAGGTATTTTATGTTTAAAAATCTTAAAGAAGGTTTTGGTGCTCGTCTCAAAGAGCTTAGAAGAGCTAAAGGGTACACACAGGAAAAGTTGGCAGAAAAACTTGATATTACTCAACGTCAACTTACAAGAATTGAAACGGGTGAGAATTTTCCGTCAGTTGAAACTATTGAAAAAATAAGTTTTTATTTGGAAGCAGACTTAACAAGTCTTTTTGACTTTACCTGGGATAAAGAGTACGCCATATGTTCGACCGGAACTTATGACAAGCCTGTTTTTGAAGTTTGTGTAAAGGATGAAGTTGTTGATTTGAGCAAATATCTAAAGAAAAATAAAAGCCCTTCCCATTACAATTTAAAAGAACTTATAAATATTCAGAATTCAGATGAAAGCATGCTTAAATCCGCAAAAAATATTAATCAATCTTTTACAATTGTTTATAAAGATGAAGATGGCGAACTTTCGCATATTAAAACCTACAATCCTGACGGTACAATTGATACTGACATGTCAACAAACAGGGTAAACGGCGAAAGATATTATAAAGCTCTTTGTGAAGATTTGAAACATTACAGTGAAGATCTTAACAGAATGAAATTTGTTCGTCTTGCAATGGAAGCCGTTAAGGATAAAAGCAAACTTGAAGAATTAAAATCCTTAATAAAGGGCATTGAGATTGCACAAGGTATGAATTAAATTAGTTTTAATGTTTTTTGCAAGATTTTAGATTTTATACTAATATTATTTTAAAAGAGCAAACAAAAATAGAAACGGAAGTATGGAAATGAAATCTTGGAATGAATATTTTTTGGACCTGGCAAAAACCTGCGCCAGCCGTTCAAACTGTATCAGAGCACAGGTCGGAGCGGTTATTGTCGGTGAAGATAAGAAAATTAAAGCAACGGGTTACAACGGAACGCCTTCAAAAGTAGAATCCTGCTATGAACGCGGCGAATGTTACCGAATAAAACACAATATCCCTTCAGGAACCCGCTATGAAACCTGCCGCTCAATTCACGCTGAGCAAAACGCAATAATTCAGGCCGGCCAGGATAGATGTAAAGGGTCTACAATGTATATTTGGGGACACGATTTCATCTGTATTTTATGCAAGAGATTTATTGTTCAGGCCGGAATTAAAGATGTATATCTTCAAAAGAACGAAACTTCGCCAATAAATTACGTAACAGTTGACGATATCAGAAGGGAACTTGAAGAAACCAGATAATCGCCCTCCCTGCATGACTTTTCCATGAAAATCATTAAATAATTCGTATGAAATCTTATATTTTAACTACATTAAACGTATGATTTCTTATAAATTCGCTTAACAAATACGCATTTAATACGTTAATATAAGAAAAGAAAGGCAGGGAAATAGATGCAATACAATGCGGGATGGATGCCAAAATACGATTTAGAGGCAAGAATTCAGCACACAAAACTCGACTCGGGGCTTTATGGAATTCAGCCGATGAGGCTTGAGGGTATTGAATCTCCGGCAACAGGAGATTTCAAAACGGTGTTTTCAGGGCTTGTCGAAAATCTGAATGCTGAACTTAACGCTCCCGACAACCTTTTGAAAGATGTGATGAGCGGGAACAACAACATTGATATCCATGATGTTATGACAGCCATGGCAAAATCGGAAATCAGCGTTAACGTAGCAACACAAATTACCGGAAAAGTCATACAGGCGTATGACAAAGTTATGCAAATTCAGGTGTAAAATGTTTGTGTAACATTCTAAAAAGTTACAAAAACTTATCAAAATCAGACTGGGGAAAGCTGCAGGTTAAAATTTATTTAATTTTAGCAAGTGCAGGCGAAGAGGGTTAAAATGGACTTTCAAAAAATACTGGAAAACAAACCTTTATTATACGGGATTATAGGCGGAATTGTTATTCTGCTTGCTGTTTTTGTCACCATAGGAGCTGTTGTTGCAAAAAATAACAATGGTGGTAAAGGTGCAGCACGTCCGGTTAGTGAAAAAGTCATTAAAGAACCTCTTGAACTTTTTTCTACAGATAATATAGGAAAAGCAATCGAAGTTCAGTCTTTGCTAGCCCGTGAAGGTATTGTTGCAAGCCGCAAAGTTGATGGTACAAAATCAGTTGTATATTTGAAAGAATATACAATGCCCCAGCGTGACCAGGCGCTTCTTGCAATTGTTAAAAGCGGTTTGGTAGACCAGAACGTTGGTTTGGAAATTTTTGACAAAGGCGACTTTACATCAACCAAAGAAGATAAAAAGATCCGTCTTGCACGTGCAATTAACGGCGAACTTTCAAGATTAATCAGAAAAATTCCACCGATTGAAAACGCTTCCGTGTTTATTTCAATTCCGGAAGACACAATGTTTACGACAATGAAAAAGCCAGTAACTGCAACCGTTCAGGTTTCAATTCCGGTCGGCGATAAACTTGATCCTTTGAAAGTAAAAGCTATCACAAACCTGCTTTTGGGAAGCGTAAGCGGGCTTGAAACAGATAATATTTCAATAACCGACACAAACGGAAACGTCTATTCAAGCATGATGGATGTTGACGACGAAATGCTTACAAAATTACAAGAGAACGACAAGTACATGCAGCAAAAAGTCGGAAGACAGCTTGACAGACTTATCGGAGCCGGAAATTATACGGCAACTGTCAGCACCTTCCTTCGCCAGGCTCCAATGGAAAGAACAAGGATTGAATATGACCCCAACCAGAAAACAGCGGTTTCAGAACAATCTTTTACCGAAGGTCTTGGCGACCAAACGCGTGACACTAATAAAAATCCTAACGCTGTAAGTGTTTATGTTCCGAACGGACTTGCAGCGGGAGGACAGGATTCTAGCCAGGATAGAAGTTATTCGCGTTCTGCTACAGAAACCCAGTACGGCGTTACAAAAACCCAAACAAACGAGTATATCAAACCCGGTATAGTAGAAGAAATTTCAATTGCGGTTACTATGGATAAAAGTGCAATGCCTCCTGAAACTACAGTGGAAGAATTGAAAGAATTAATTGCGCGTTCTGCAAGCCCGAAAGCTTTGCCGGAAAACGTAACAATTGCATTTTCAGATGTGTCTGACTTGAACCTTGCCGGAGACAGACAGGCAAACCTTCCAAAACCTGATGAAAGCGGCAATCCCTGGTGGATTACAATTGCACTTTGTATAATAGGTCTTGTAACAGTATCTAAGATTGTACAAAATAAAATCCGCAAGGCTCAGGAAGAACACGAAAAAGAAGTTGCGGCTCTAAAACAAAAAGAAATGGAACAGGACAAACTTTTGCAAGAAATGAACGCCCGTGCTGCCCAGTTAACAGAACGCCAGTCAGAACTTGCACAGGGGCTTCTGGAAGCGCAGCAGCGTGAATATCTTGCACTTCATACAACAGATGAGCTTGTTAATACTCTTGCAAATATGTCCGCAAATATTTCTGAAGCAGATGAAGAAATCGCAGCAGATAAAATAAAGAGCTGGATTGAGGAAACTTAACAAATATAAAAACAAACTCGCCATCAGTAAATGAATAAAGGGAAAAGGGAAAATATGGCAATTCAAGGTTTTGATTACGAAGCATTTGCACAAAATTTAACTTCACAGGCAAGAGAAATTGTGCCTCAAGATTTTGATGCCAACCAAAAACAATATGTTGTAAATACTTTGATGAATTTTTCTCGATTGGCCGGTGAAGCTTTATATAATGACACTGAAAATAATTTTAATGCCGACCAGGCCGTTATGATAACGCAAATTATTGCGGAATGGGCTTTTCATAAGTCTGTAGACTTAATTCGTTCCGGAATTCCCCAGCAATTTTGGGACCCGATTATGCAGAAGATTGCATTTACAATCTTTGAAATAGCAAAACAAACCTTCAAGCAAAACCTCCCTCAAGACCAAATCCTACAGCTTATAGAACACCATGTGAAAAAGGCTTGGGAGGATTCAATTAATGAATTAAAGGATAAAAATTTAATTGACGAAGGCTTAAGAGAAAAAGCCGCAAAGCAATCAAACATTGATTCAATGATGCAAAATATGCAGGAAGAACAGCAGGCACAGCAAGCGCAGGCCGCAGCCGCCGCACCACCTGCTGCAGCGCAAAACCAACCGGCATCACCTGTTCCTGCAAATTCTAACCAGCCGGCTCAGCCGATTGATTTGTCTAAACCTATTGAACCGTACAAACCGCCAAAACTTCTTAAGCTCGTTGCTGTTGCCTTGCTTTTGAAGCGCGTAACTGATGACAGAGTCCAATCAATTCTGAATCGTTTTGAACAGGATGATGCAGGTACTGTTTTAAGATATATGTACGTCGACGATTTGGAAGAAAAAGTCGACCCGTCTGTTACAATGCGCGTTCTTGAAGATATCGGACGTAATTTGCCTTCTGCAACAGAAGTTAACACAAATATGCTTGTTGAAAGAGTTAAAGCCACCGCCTCATTAATGGACAGGCAGAAGCTGGAATCCCTTGTGCAGGTTGAAAGACCGAATGTCAGAAGATTTATTTTTAACGCAATGGAAGGCGAGTTTTATAAAATGCCCCCGCGTGTTGCGGCAGTTATTGCCTCACACCTCGAACATAGTGTATAATAAAATTAAATCATGATTATTAAACGCAAGAATAGTAAGCAAACTGAAATTCCCAGGGAAGATGTATCTGAAGTTCAGCCAGCAGCGGCGAATTTTGAATTCGAACCGTTGCCGCAGGCCGAACAATTTTTTGATGCTCAGGATTTTGAAATGATGCCTGAAGAAGCTTCCTCTGTCCTAATGCCTGAAGAAGCCGAAACTGAAATAGAACTTACAAAAGCTCCCGAGCCGCCAAAGCCGCAGGAGCCGGAAGAAATTGATTTGTTTAATCTTGACAATATTGATTTTAAACAAAGGCAGGAGCGCCGTCGCGGCGACAGACGAAGAGGATTCAGACGCGTGGAGGACAGAAATTTAGTTTCAAGAGCGCGCGAGGAAGCAGACAGTATCAGAGAAGCCGCAAGTAAAGAAGGTTACCAGCAGGGGCTTGCTCAGGCGGTTGAAGACCTTGCGCAGATTAGAGAAGCTTTGAACGCATTTGTTGGAGCGCCGCAGGAGGTTTTTGACTATATTGCGCCGGAAATCCTTGAAATAAGTGTTGATATAGCGCAAAAAATTATTAAAAAAGAAGTATCACAAAATCCGGAAATAGTTTTGGAAAAAATTACAGAAATTCTTAAAACACTTCCAAAAGAAGAACCAAAAGTTACAATCAGGGTTAATCCAATGCAGGTTAGCATTGCCAAGCAGGCAATTCCTGATATGCTTGAGGCGGCCGGGCTTGATACAAAAATAGTTGTACTGCAGGATGAAGCCGTAACAGAAGGCGGCTGTATTGTTACAACAAACAACGGTGTAATTGATGCAACAATTGAAAGTCAAATCGCAATAGTTAAGGAGGCATTGAAAGAGGTATAATGGCACAGGGCGGAGCAGGAGCTACAAATTCATTCAGTGAAATCGCAATGGCGTTATTCGTATTGCTGCTTATTGTTCTTTTGCTTGTTGAACTTCCAAACTGGGTTGTAAACTTTTCAATCTGTTTAAATATTACACTCGGCGTTGTTCTGTTAATGATATCTTTGTATGTCAAAAAGACCCTTGAACTGGCTTCTTTTCCGTCAATCATTCTTATCGGAACAATGTTCAGACTTGTACTTTCAATAGCTTCAACAAGATTGATTTTGTCTAAGGGTGAAGCCGGTGAAGTTATTCATGCGTTTGGAACCTTTGTAACCGGCGGAAACATGGTTGTTGGCGGCGTAATCTTCTTAATCATAACAGTCGTACAGTTTATGGTAATTACAAAAGGTGCCGAACGTATTGCCGAAGTTGCCGCACGTTTTGCGTTGGACGCTATGCCCGGTAAACAAATGACAATTGATGCGGATTTTAATGCGGGGCTTATTTCTCCTGAAGAAGCAACCCAAAAGCGTGAGGATTTGCAAAGAGAATCAAACCTTTTCGGAAGCATGGACGGTGCGATGAAATTCGTAAAAGGTGATACTATTGCCGGTATTATTATTGTTTTAATTAACATTATCGGCGGTTTATGCGTTGGATGTTTGATGAACCAAATGCCGCTTGCGGATGCGGTTTCTAAATACACAATTCTTACAATCGGCGACGGTTTGGCTTCTCAGTTGCCATCATTGTTGATGTCAATTGCAGCCGGTGTATTTATGACCCGCTCCTCTGCCGCAAACTCTTTGGGTACTGATGTTACAGCGCAAATCAAAAGCAAACCGAATGCTCTGTTCTTAGCCTCAGGCTTTTTGATGTTTTTGGCAATTACAGGTCATACATGGTTCTGGGCCGGAACAGGGCTTCCGTTTCTGCCGTTCTTCCTGTTCTCGGTAGGGCTTGGAATTACAGGGTTTTCAACACTTATTAATGCGGATGTTCAATCACAGCTTGGCCAATTAGAAAGCGTTCGTCAAAATATGCAGGATTTGGTAAACCCGAACCGTATGTACGAACGTTTGGGGGTTGATATTTTGAGTTTGCAGGTCGGCTCAAACCTTCTTGTAATCGCTGACCCTGACCAGGAAGGGCAATTGCTTGCTAAAATTGCCGCTCTTCGTCAGAGAGTTACGGATGAACTCGGCTATATTCTTCCTAACATAAGAATTATGGACTCTTCGGCTTTGGATGCTAACGAATATATGCTTCAAATCCGTGGGAATACTGTTGATACGGGTTATGTATACCCGGGAAGACTTATGGTTATAGCTGACCAGTGGGATTCTGTCAAAAAAGAAGTTCCGCAGGATGCGATTATCGGTATTGATCCGACTTATCAAACGCAAGCTTACTGGATTACGCCTGATGATGCAAAAACAGCCCGTTCTGTTACAGCATTTGATTCAACAGATGTTATTGTTACTCACCTTCAGGAATGCGTGAGAAAACATGTTGACGAAGTTATGACAAAAACAGACGTGCTTAAGCTTATGGAACTTGTCCGCTCGCAAGACCCGACGCTTGTTAACGACCTTGTGCCGACAATTATTTCTACAAGCGACCTGCGTAAAATCTTTGTTAACCTTATCAGAGAAAAGGTTTCTATCAAAGATATTATTTTTGTGTTTGAAAGACTTTGTGACTATGCAAGATTTTCAAAAGAGCCGGATATTCTTTCAGAACGTTTGAGAGCAGCTCTTGGGCGTCAGATTTGTCTTTCAAATGTCGAAGATGACAAGGTGCTTTATGCGCTTACTCTTTCTCCAGAATGGGAGAAAACTCTTGATGACAGCTGCCAGAGAACTGAGCTTGGAACAATGTTTCTGTTGAACCCGATGCAGGTTCAGGAATTAATAGAAACAACGGCCTCCACGTTAATGCGTGCAAATCAGGCTTGTGGAAGAAACCCTGTAATCTTATGTTCTCCGCGTATCAGATTGCCGCTTTATCAGCTTCTTGAACGTCATATTCCGACAATTGTTGTAATTTCTTATTCTGAACTTATTACGGATATCAAGGTTGAGGCCGTTGATACAATTGGCGAAAGTTATGCAGTATAATTCTTCGGGAACGTAAAATATGTTAAAGAATTTTGCATTGTTTTTAATCGGGATTTATCAGAAAATTTCAAAATACACACCGGCTTCCTGCCGTTTTTATCCGACGTGTTCCGAATACACGCGTCAGGCTATTGTGAAATACGGGTTTTTCAAAGGCGGCTGGCTGGGTTTAAAGCGTATCTGCCGCTGCCATCCGTGGAATGAAGGCGGTTACGACCCTGTACCGTAAATATTATTTTTCTAATTGCGCCAGATAATTTATCGTTTTGAGAAATTTTATGTTATTTTTGTGCTTGTTTAGATTTTTCAATGCCATATGATAAAGATTTAATTGTTCAAATTCTTTGTCAAGATATTCAATTGTCACACGACCGCTTGGAAAATAATATGCAATAAATAAATCTTTGCCGTCGGAGTTGTATCGTGCTGTTCGTACTAAGTTTAACTGTTTTGCTTGTGTTTTTATTGTTTTATCTGCGTATGCATATTCTACCAAATCCAGCTCGCTTTCAAAATTCTCATTAATGTCGATTGCTTTTTCTACACCGAAATCCGATTTAATGCCAATGTATCTTCCGTATGTGCCATTTGCGGCCGCTAAGTTTTCTTCTTCAAATTGCCATTCAAAATCGTAAAAATCTTTCGGATGAACCTTTAGTACTTTGCAGAATTTTTCTAAATTTTCTGGTTTTAGATAACTTTCGCCTCTTTCTATTCGGCCGATTTGTTTGATATCAAGTTCTACTAATTCAGCCAGATATTCTTGAGTATAATATCTTTTGTGTCTGAATTCTCTAAGTTTTTCTCCAATAGCTTTTTTAAGACGTGACGCCATAATTTACTCCATTTCTAAATACTAACCTTGTTTATCTGATTTATTAAGGGCGTACTAAGTCTTAATGGTTTATTCATAAATAAAAATAGGACATTATACGCCTTATGATTTTATAAAAATATAAGGCGAAGTAATTTTGGCATTTATTTTATGACGATAAATGTCTTTTGAGCCGCAGTGCTTTAAAATTTTGGTCTCTTACTTAATCCACTTAAATGTTCTTACGTAATTATTTCCGTTAATATCTCCGAAAATTTCGGCATTAAAGATGCGGTAAATATTTTGACTGTCCATATTTGGAATTTTGTTAATTTCGGCCATTGTTTTGGGGTCAAGTTCGTTTTTGTTAACAAGAGGAATTGTGTTTAGTAATGTATTTAACGATGCATTTTTCACTTTGCCGAAAACGCTTGTAATATTGTTTGAAAGTGTTCCATAAACATTCATATCAGCCATGGAATTCGAAAAGTTATAAGAACCTTTAAGATACATATTTAGATTTTTGCCGTTTGAATAAATGTTGATATTTTGCGCAATTCCGTCTTCTATGTTCATGTTGCCGCTGATGCTGTCGAATTCGCCGGTTTTCAATGGTGTAATCAAGTCAATAATACTGTTTATTGAAAGCCCGGTAATTCCGCCTTTAAGAAGGTTTCCGGCCTTAAGAAGGTATTCTAAAGAACCGAGTTTCGGCATTCTTCCCTGTTTGACAATAAAGTAACCGTTTCCGTCCAGTGTGCTCATGCAGGTATCGTTGCTCTGTGCATTACAGCTTAAGTCGACATCACCGGTTATTGAACCGTAAATCTGGTTATGCAAATCGAACAATGCTTCGGAGATTATCTGTGCATTGGAATCTTTCATATGCATAAGAAGATTTGCGCGGTTAGTTAGAAAATCATATTTTATAGAACCGTTCACAAGGCCTTCTGCAAGTTTGAATTCAAAGTTTTTCACATCAAGAAGCATTTTCTCATTTAAATTAAGATTTGCTTTGAAATCTTCTGCGCTGATATTTTTAACTTTGACTGTTTCAGCTTCTATTTCTGCATTTTTAATGACAAGCTGTGACAAATCATAGTTTTCTGCATTCGCGGTTTGAGTTTTGGAGCGGTAAATGTCAGCTTCAAAATCCCGTATTGCCTCGGTGAATTTGTTTATATTCAAATCGTTGAGTTTGAGTTTTATGTTTTCAATAATGTAGGGCGTTGTCAAATTGTTTTTCATTACGGCTGAAATGTTTACTCTGTTTGTTAAAAGAACACCTTTTGAGGTTATAAATATTTTGTCAGGTTTGAAATCAAGGTTGACGTCATTGACTGTTAAATCAACAAACGGAATGTCAATGCTTGTAATGTCAAGTTTTCCTAAAATTTTTGGTTTCAGAGTTGTGCCGTTGATAACAAGGTCAGAGGTGAAAATCCCTTGTTTCATAAACGGTTTTCTGAAAATTATGTTGAAAATTTTTGCATCAGTCGGATTTTCTGTTTTTACGCGGAGATTGCTAAAAGATAGGTTGTTATTAGGAAGAAATTCGACAGAGCCGCTGGAGGTAAGCTGTGTATTTGTAAAATTTTTGTTGTTTTGAGAAGCAATTATCTTATCATATTTGAAACTGTTAATCTTGACGCCTTTTGGAGTGTAAATATTATCAAGATAAAGTTTTACCGGATTGTTTACATCTCCGATTGTTGCTCCCATATAGTACAGATTTGAATTTTCTTCTATTTTAACATCAGTTTTGGCTGCAAGCCTGTCTTTTGTGCCGGTAATTTTTGAGGCAAGGTTAACGTCGCCCTTAAGTTTTATAGGATACACAGCTTTGTTGTTGAAGAACTGGTCAAAGAATTCCTGAGTTGGTTTTGCATTAATATAAAGGCTTAAATCAGGATTTTTATAAAGGTTGTAAATTTTTCCGTCAATGAATAAGGGCATTTCGCCTGCATAAGCATTAATTTTATTCAACGCAAGCGTATTGTTGCGTAAAAGAATGTTGCCGCTGTTGAATTTAACCTTCAAATGCTTCGGCGCATAAACAAATTCCGTATCATCCAGTTTTGTGAAGAAGGAAAGGTTGTTGTGGCGCATTCTTGCTGTTAAGTCAAGAATTCCTTTCATTTCCTTAAAGTCATCAGGGTTAAAATCCTTCGGGAAGATGTCAAGTCCTTTTAAACTGTTCAAATTTTCAAGATTGAACTTTGACATTGAAAAATATCCGTTAATGTCCTGTTTCGGGCTTAATATATGTGAAACGTCAGCAGTTAGAATATACGGATTGTTATTAAAAGTTCCTTTTATAGGGGAAAGGCTGAATTTAGAGTTATCCAGCGTAAAAGAGCCACCGTCTGTCAATATAATACTTTTGCTGTTACGGTTTGAGTAAACTTTTCCTTTTACCTGGAGCGCATTGTAATTAATTTTGTCAATCGGTCCTTTGTAGGCTGCTGAAAAACTTGTGCTGATTGTTGCTAAATCTTTTAAGAACGGAATTTTTTTATTTTGCGGCGCTGCCATTTTTGCCGCATCTGCAAGTGTGAATTTGTCTGAAAAAATTTCTGTATTCAGTATCATATTTTCTATTTTGCCGTTCGTGCGGATTTTTGATGAGTCAAGATTTGAGGAAAGGTTAAATGCTGCATCTAAGTTTTTGAATTTTACATTTCCTGATAAATTCCTTAGCTGCAAAGGAAGATTTTCAATTGTAACTTTGTTGTTGTTAAGTTCAATTTTTCCGTTTGCAAAGATATTTTTGTTGAAAACTACATCATAAATATCTTTGATTTGTCCTGTTAAATTGAGATTTACGCTGATAAGCCCGTCTGCTGATTTGATTGGCGAAAGAAGGCTTTGAATATCTTTAAGCATCGGCGAGGTTTGTATTATTTTTAAAAGATCGCCTGAATTCTGGTTAAGACTTGCAACTTTAAAATTCAATTCACCCAGAAGCGTGCAGGTTCCGTCAACTGAAACAGGTTTTCCGTTTAAATCAGCTTTTTCCGTAACAAAATGTGTGCTTTGATTGTCAAAAGACAATGACCCTTTGCCGTTTTTTAATTCCATGTTGTGAATATCTAAAAACGACGCCGTTGTGTTATCAAAGTTAAAAACACCCCAGGCATGCGGATCTTTTGTCGTGCCGACAACGTGCAGATTAATATTTCCTTTCCCTTTTATATCCATAATCGGAACAGGGCCTAGGTCAAACTTTAAAATCTGATGAAGCGGATTTAAAACTATTTGGGCAGTTTTCAAATCAACATTTTGCGTGCTTGTAATGTTTAAATCAGCAGCTTTATCTTCATACAATTTTATTAACCCTTTTACAAAAACGATTTGACTTTGGCTTGCCGGAACATGTGCATCAAGAGCGGTTTTGTCGCCTCTAAACTGTAATTTAATCGTTGCTTTTGGCGTATTATTCGGAATTGGTTTTTCAAGATAGCCGTTTGTTGAAAGAATATTTCCGGTTACAGAAGGTTCAAGGTAATCTCCTTTTATTTCAAGGTTTCCGATGATATCGCCGTAGTATTTGTATTTTTTCAAAAGATAAAGGTTAAAACTGTTTTGAAAATTTTTATCCCCAGGCAAAAGAGGTAAAAAGTTTTCAATGCGCGATGGGTTTATTGAAAGTTTTAAATTGACTTTAGGTTTTTTGGTGTCGATTTTCGAGATTTTGCCTGACAGAAATGTGTCGATTCCTTTTGATTTCAACGTTAGCTCATTGATTACAAAACCGTTTTGAATAAGACTTAAATTTGTATTGATTTTTAGAGTGTCGTTACTGTATATAGAGTTGTTGATATCTTTTTGCATCAATCCCAGGTTCTCTATTGCAAGGCTTCCATTAATTTGTTTATGATTGTTTTTGTCCAAAACAGTCTCAACGTCGAGGTTGACAATCCCGGAAAGCCTTTCAATTTCATTTTTGGAAAGATATTTTGCGTAAGTTGAAAAATCCGCGAGGTTTAAGTCTTCGATTTTACCGTTAATAACAATCTGGTCTTCTGAAATTTTTGTCAAAGGAAGTTTTACATCAACATCTGCAAAAATTTTTGAAATTTTATTTCCGATTGAAAGTTTGCTGTTTGTTTTAAATCTTATTCTTTTGTTGTTTGTAAAATCATAAACTTCAAAATCTTTTCCTGTTACAATAATGTTTTTATTTACGATTTCATCTTTTAAAGAAATTCCGTAGGAGGCAAGGTCAACAACTGCTTTGTTTACGGTGATTTTAGGGTCTGAGATTGAAAGCAGAGGATATTGGCCGAGTTTTAGCTGTGAATTTTTGTCAAAAATAAGGTTAATTTGTAAATTATCTGCGCTGAAGTGGCTTATTTCAGCTTTGCTAAAAATCAGCGGCAAAAGTTTTACGCGCGTTTTCACGCCTTGAATTGCAAGCGCATCGGATTTATCATTGTTAAGAATTTTGAATTCATCGGCGCGTATCCAAACCGCGGGGAGATACCCCATTTTAATTTTTGGATTTCTAATTGAGGTTTCAAATCCGTATTCTTTTTGTATGTATTTTTGCAGAAATTCAACGTTTCCCGGGCGGTTTAAAAAAGCCGGTATTGCAAAATAATAGCCGCAATATAATACTGTACCGGTTAAAAAGATTATAAAAATTTTAGATTTTATACCCATATTCCCTGTACAGTATTATATGATAAATATTCTATTTTGGCTATTTTTTTACATCTAGTAATTTTCACAAAGAACTTGAAAATATGCTCTCTCGTGCTGGCAGTTGGGACATTTGTTCGGGGCAGATTTACCATGGTGAATGTAGCCGCATTCTCTGCACATCCAGTCAATTTCTGTATCTTTTTGGAAAACCGTGTCATTGATAATATTATTTAAAAGTTTTTTATATCTGTTTTCGTGGTGTTCTTCTGCGCGTCTTACGTATTTGAAGGTGTCGGAAATTTCGTCAAAACCTTCTTCTTTTGCGACTTTTTCGCCTTCCGCATATAAATTTGACCACTCATCATGCTCACCTGCAATTGCGCTTCTCAAATTTTCTTCTGTTGTTCCAAGTTCAAACGGATAAGTTCCGGTAACCGTGCCAAGTGTGTCACCTATGTATTCGTAAAAAAGTTCGGCATGTTCTTTTTCATTGTCAGCTGTCATACAAAAGATTTCGGCAATTTGTTCGTAACCTTCTTCTTTGGCTTGTTTTGCAAAATACGTATATCTGTTTCTTGCCTGAGATTCTCCGGCAAACGCATTGATTAAAATTTGTTCGGTTTTTGTTCCTCTAAGTTTTTCTGAATTCATAAGTCCTCCGTTTCTATAAAATTTTAAAATTTTTCTTCTTTGCGGGCAATTATCGCAGAGGATTAGTCGCAGGGGTAATTTTAATAGTAAAAGATAACCCGTTGCGGGGATTATATCGGATGAGAAAAATTTCATAATAAAATTATACAAATTAAGGTCTATAGGCCTAGCAAGCCGGTATAGGAGGGAATTATGAATTTGTTAAATTATACAAAAAAACTCTCGGAAAAAATTTCATACTATGACCGGCTGACGCGGCAAGCAAAAAAGTTTTCTATGTCGAACCCGTTTGCAAAGCCTGCAAATATGACGGTTATCTGGGTGGAAAATTGCAGCGAAAAGAAGAAGGAATAAGCTTTATTCAAAGTCAATCAAATTTTTAACCGGAACTTCCAAAATATCTGCAATCAGAAAAAGTTTTCTAAGGCTTATGAACTCTTTGCCTGTTTCAATGCAGGCAAGATGCTCTCGCGAAAGGTCAACCATCTCTGCAAGCTGATTTTGAGAAAGGTTTTTTAACTTTCTGTATTTTTTGATATTTTTACCAAGTGTTTCGAGTCTTGACATAAGACAATATTGCAACAATAATATAAGTAAATATGTAAGGTGATATCTTACAAAATTTCTGAGATTGGAGGAAATATGAAAAAATCTTTTACTTTGGCTGAAGTTCTTATAACTTTAGGAATTATCGGAGTTGTCGCAGCTATGACTTTACCGTCTTTAATCGGAAATTATAAAAAAATAGAAACTGTTACAATGTTGAAAAAGGCTTATTCCGAAATAAGTCAGGCTTTAAAGATGGCTGAGGTTGATAACGAATTTATGGAAGAATGGAATTTTGCAGCTTTTGAAAATTCGGATGAACGGGTTCATCATTTTTTTAATTATTATCTCAAACCGTATATTGGCACACTAAAAGTTTGCGAGCCACTAGAACTTGGCTGTATGCCTGACAAAATCAAACGGTTAAATGGGATTAATGAGACGCAACTTACTGCCGGAAAAATGTCTTTCATTGCTAAATCCGGTTATTCTGTATTGTTTTGGTTGCACGGAGATGGCACGGGCGGGCATTTTATAATTGATACCAACGGGCTGCAGAGACAGCCAAATACTTATGGAAAAGATATTTTTAGATTTATTGTGACATTTAAAGATAGTTCTAATGTTTATGCGGATACGGTAGGGTATAGCAAAGGATTGAAAGCATTTGGGGCTGTAGACGGAGTTACTCGTGAAGAATTGACTGGTGGTAATGTATCCCATGCAGGTTTAAAGCCAAACTATGGCTGCAAATCGGGTTTGATGGGGTTATATTGTGCAGCATTGATTATTTACGACAATTGGGAAATGAGGAATGATTATCCCAGATAAGCCATTTTATGCAAAATGTTATTCGGAATTTAAGCTAATAACTTCAATATATTATACCAATAAGATTAAATTCTTTTTCCGGTTTCTGCATCAAAGAAATAAATATCTTCTTTTTTAATGCTTAAATCAATTGTTCCTGCGATTTCACTGTCCGGCGGAAGCTTTGCACTACATTTGCTTTCACCGACGTTAAAATATACAATCTTTTCACTGCCCAAAAGTTCTTGCATATCAACTTGAGCTGAAAATTTTACATCACCGCCGCAAACCATTTTTTCCGGCCGAATTCCAAGAATGACAGCTTGTGCATTTGGCAGATTGTCTATTTTAAAGCTGAAATCCGCAAATTTTATACAGCCGTCTTCGATTTTTGCATTTATAAAATTTATCTGCGGCGAACCCACAAAACCTGCAACAAAGGTGTTTGAAGGGTTGTTATAAATCTCTTCGGGCGCTGCAACCTGCTGAATTACGCCTTTGTCGAGAACAACAATTCTGTCGCCCATTGTCAGAGCCTCTGTCTGGTCGTGGGTTACATATATGAAGGTTGTTTGAAGTTTTTCATGCAGTTTTTTTATTTCAGCCCGCATTTGCACGCGAAGTTTTGCGTCCAAATTCGAAAGCGGCTCATCCATAAGGAAAACCTTTGGATTTCTCACAATTGCACGTCCCAACGCAACACGCTGGCGCTGACCGCCTGAAAGCTGTTTAGGTTTTCTGTCAAGATATTCGGTTAAATCCAATATTTCTGCGGCTTCTTTAACTTTTGCATCAATTGTCGCCCTGTCAACTTTTCGCATTTTCAAGCCGAAAGCAATATTTTCTCTCACTGTCATGTGCGGATAAAGTGCGTAACTCTGGAAAACAAATGCAATATCACGGTCTTTGGGCGGAATATCATTAACTTTTTTGCCGCCAATCAGAATGTCGCCGCCGGAAATTTCTTCTAAGCCGGCAATCATCCTTAAAATTGTTGACTTGCCGCAGCCTGATGCTCCGACAAGCACGATGAATTCTTTGTCTTTAATTTCTAAGTCAATCTTGTCTATTACGACTTTTGAGTCGTACTTTTTGCAGACATTTTTTAATGTTACGCTACTCATCTTCTAAAATAATTCCTTTTTCAACAGGTAAAATTATGTTAAACGTTGTGCCTTTCATAATTTCAGATTCAGCCCAAACTGTTCCTTTAAGTTTTTCTAAAAGAATTTTGACGGTGCTTAAGCTGACGCTTCTTATGAAATCCTTTTTGTTTATTTTGTAAAGCTGTGTATAAGGCTCAAAAAGTCCGTCAAGCTCAACTTCTTTCAAGCCCATTCCGGTATCTTTAATCGAAATCATAAGATAGGATGCGCTTGTTGCATTGTTAAATATCTTAAGCCCTGATTTTACAACTAATTCCATCTCAGGATTTGAAAGAGTAATGTTTATTGAGCCGACTTCTGTTGATTTTACTGAAGTTTCCATAATATTTTGCAAAACAGTTTTCAACACGCTTTCATCTGTTGTAACCGGACGATTTTTAAGCTCTTCAAAGTTAAAATTTACTGTAAGTCTTTTTGTATTTGTAAGGTTTTCATTTGCTTTGATGACCTCTTGAACGCAGTTTACGACATCAAAGGTTTTAATATCGAATTTCACAAGGCTTGATTCGGCTTTTGAAAATTCAAAAAATTTGTCCATAAAATACAAAAGTTCGGACGCGTTTTTGTTAATTATTTTTACATATTTTTCCTGTTTTTCGGAAATATTTCCCCCAAGCCCGTCTGATAATGCATTTGAAAAACCGATTATTGACTGCAAAGGTGATTTGAAATCATGTGTAAGCTTTGAAAGCATTATATTTTTATCTTTGTTCAAGCGGCCTGTTTTTTCGGCATTTGCAAGAACCTTCGTCATTGCAGTAACATCACGCACTGTTACGATAAACTGATCTTCAAGCATTGATGCGTTCATTTCGATAAAAAATTCATGTTCGTCTTTTGTAACTGCTCCTGCTATGACGGGAACATGCTTTAAAGCAGACTGATTAACAAGTTCAACACCCTTACTTACAAAATCATCGAAATAATAATCAATTTCTTCAGAGTTGTCTATACCGAACATATATTCGGCTTCTCTGTTTGTCCAGATTATTCTTCCGCTGTCATCCAGCAATAAAACAGCATCAGGAAGCTTTTGTAATATTTCTTTTAAGTTAATCCCTGAAAATAAATTGATGAAATTCATCTTGCCTTAAGTCCTATTTTATTATATAATAAATGATAACATAAAAATTTGCTTTAAAATCGGGAAATATTAATTTTTGTAATTTTTTCTATACAAACTAGCAAAAAATATGTATTTTGTGTTTTAAAGCAAAAAAGCGCGAGTGAGATTACAGAAAACTTAAATGAAGATATTAGAAAATGGCTGTAAATACACCGGTGTTTTTCCAAAGTAGAAGAATGTCTTACGAGACCCCAAAAGCAAAGGATGTGAACCATGAGAGAAATCAATAATAACCCGAATAATTTGAATTTTTCTGCAGTTCAAAAGCTTGACCAGCAAAAGGACATCAATATCTCTGCTACAGAAGTTAATGCCGAACAGTCATCTTTATCGGAAATGCCGAATTTGTCACAAATGCCGGCCGCTGTTACAGGCCGTTCTCTGGTGTTTAAAGGTGATTCCGTTGACAACGATGTTAAGTTTTTGTTAAAAAATCCTTCCTTCTGTGCAAAAGCTAATGAATTTTTTGACATAGCTGAAAAACAATCAGGTTATGAAAATGCCGCAAAACTTATGGATGGCTTTGTTAAAGAATTCCAAAAATAGCTTTGATATTACTTTTTAAGGATATCAGAAAGTCCTTTTAGTGCAAGTTTATAGCTGTGAATTCCAAATCCTGAGATTTGACCTATACAAACTCCTGCAATAAGAGATTTTTGTCTGAATTCTTCGCGTGCGTGAATGTTTGTCATATGAACTTCCACTGCCGGAATACTGACGGATGAAATAGCATCACGGATTGCCACGCTTGTATGCGTGTAAGCTGCTGCGTTTATGACAATCCCGTCGGCGTTGTTTTTGGCCTGCTGGATTTTTTCAACGATTTCGCCTTCGTGGTTGCTCTGGAAAGTCTCAATATCAATGCCAAGTTCAAAAGAATATGCGTAAAGCTCTTTTTCCAGCTCCTTTAATGTCATGGTTCCATACTTTTCAGGCTCCCGTGTGCCAAGCATATTCATATTTACGCCGTTTATAACCAAAATTTTCATGACAATTCTCCTGCCTCAATTATAGTATAAAATCAATGAATTGTAAATTTTTATTAAAATACGTGTTATAAATGTAACAAAATTGACATGCTTGGCTTATCATGCATGTACAACTATCCCCAAATCTCCTCCCAAGATTATTGTTCAAAGTCGCACAACTCGTGTGACTTTTTTTTGTGCAGCCGGTATGAATTAATATTTATACAGTATTTATTAAGAAATGTAAAAGTGAGTTTTAAAATGGCTGTAATCCTTTTATAATCTGCTGTATGGTATGGTTGGTCGGGGCAGTGTAAATTTTTGGGCATAAAATACGTTAATAGAGTTATAAGTGATTTCGAAAACACGAGTGAAGTAAAGATTAACGAAAAAAGGAGTATTTTATTACAGGACCGGTATGCAATACAAGAAATGTGAACAAAGGTGCTTATATTGCCAAAAATGACGCAGAGGTAAAACTTTAAGGTAAAAAAGCTGATAATGGAAGCATTTTTGGCGCAGAAAAATATACAGGTACAGCTTCAGCTTCAGGTACGGCTTCGTTACCGCTTATTAATAAGATATATGAAAACGGTATTTTAACCCAAACGGAAACGGCAGCAATTCCTAATACTTTGTCTGCAGAAGTTCCATATGAATATGAATCAGATTACAGCACAATGGGATTGCAAATTGGAAATACCACAAAACAACTTGACCAAAAAAACACCTCAGATAATATTGTTGATAGATTTAAGCAATTAGATAAAGACGGTGATTTAAAAGTTTCCGCGGATGAATTTATCAAAGATTTTATTCAGGATTGTTTGGAAAACGGCTACGGAGCAAATCCCGGTCAAAATTTTGCGGACATAATCGCTGGAAAATACGCTGAATTTAAACGATTTGCAGGTGAGGATGTTTCTATGAATATTGACGAATTCCGTGAGATGGTATTGGCGCAAATGCCTGGCGTCGAAACCGGACATACGCAGCAGATGCCGGCTTTGCCTGAAGAGTAAGAGCCAAATTATTTACTTATAAAAACAGCAAAGCAGTCAAACAGCTCTGCTATTTTTTCTTTTTTAACCGCTTGACTTTATGCAAAAAATAACTAAAATATAATTATAGACCAGTTCTCGGGGAAGGTTATCAGTTATATTTTTTTAAGGATTTAGTATGCGATTAATTGAGAAATTAAAAGAATTTGAACAACAATATATGTTTATCCGCTGGGCCACCGGAAGCGAGTATGGAAAACTCATATATGCCGGGGACGATTTTGTTGAATTTGATGTAATTAATATTGAAACAATGGAATATGCCGAAACCGTTTTTATTCACAGCCCCCTGATTTTGGAAGTTGCAATAGGCGGCGCTGATATTTCAAGAATTGTTGCGGAAATGTCTTCTAAGATTACACTTGAGTAAAAATGTTTTGATTTTAAATATTTTTTGAACTCCAATTTATTATTTTGCTATAAAGAAGGTTAACCTCTTTTTCGTTTAAGTGAACTAGGTTTTTGCGTTCAATACAGATGTCCAGAAGCTCCAAATCTTCGCCTTTTAAATTTTCTTTAAGCATATTTTTAGTTGGAAGATAGACATTATTTTCAATAAAATATTTTGCCTGTAATATGAAAAATACAGTTTTATAAAGGTTTTGCAAATCATGCAGAGGTTCTTTTGAATGCAAAAAGCTATGCACAGCTGAGTGATAGAGTGTTTCAGAACCTGTTTTAACTGCAATTTTGATATCTTCGACGCCCGGTGCCTGAATAATTTCTGATAAATTTCCGAAAACGGATTTTGTATCATAAAAAAACTGGAATAAATCCGGCTTTGACCATTTGCAAAGTTCTTCCTTGCCTGAAATAAATCCGCAGATTTTATCGTTGTCAGGCATTGTGCTTATCACTTTTTTGTAAGTTTCTAAATCCTCGAAATTTAATTTATCAAGAATTACTACAACATCAATGTCGCTTTCCGCAGCTGCTTCACCTCTGTTGTAGCTGCCCTGTAAACCTATAAAGATTAAATTTTCTTTAAAGGCTTTTTTTAGTTTATCTGTAATTTCTTCCATCCAAACGTCAATTTTAATCACAAAACCTCCGTGTTTTTTAATATATTAACACGTAAAATATATGCAGAAGATTATTTAAATATTAAAACTTTTTCTTGCACCTTCTTCATGGTAGAAACCGCCTCCGCAGATTGTTTCAATTACTTTCAGCACAAATTCGCGCGGTGCATCCACTTGATTTAAGTAAAATTCGCGGTTGGCAAGGTGTTTGATTTTCATAATTGAATTCTGATTTTTTTCAGCTGGAACAAACAGAGACGCAACTTCATTATCAAGAAGCCGTACCATTTCTTCATCATGCTCCATAACGCCTTTCATAATTTCATAATAATTTCCGCGGATTGCCATAATTCTGCCAGAGAAAACATGCTGGCCGTTTTCACGATAAAGCGCCTGCGGCTGGAAGTTGCAGCGGGTTGTAAAACTTATTTTGTGCCAGAGAATATTTACAATAATAACCGACTTTTGCGGGTCAAGGTCAAGGTAAATATTTTGCGTGGTCACATTTCTGGAGGCAAAAGCTTCTTTCAGCGTTTCTACTACATCCTGAAGGTTTTCAGCCATACCGTAGAAGATTTCGTTGGTGTTAACAGTTGCGTGCTGATAGTCCAAAAACTGTTTGTACATATGGGTTGAAACAAGTCCGACGCGTTCCTGAATGAGTGCCGATTTCCTTAATGAGGTTTCTGAATTATCAAAACTTTCGTAGTTATTAAGCAATTTTTGCCCCTTTATTTTTTTGTTTACGGATTTCCGTAAAACAATTTATACCATATTTTAATAATAAACATGTACTTATGTAAAGATTATATTTTTTTTCGTTACAAAATAGAATACGTAAAAGTATCTATTTATTTATTTATAAACTTGAAATTTTAGTTTAACTTTTGTGCGATGACCAAAATCGGAGTGTAAGTGAGAGTTACTTTGTCAAAAGTTTTGGAATATTTGTCACAGAAATCTTTGACGTCTGCAAAAGTCCAATTCTTGCTGCCGAGAGAATTCACGCCGGTATTTTTCATGTGATAAAGAAGTTCGAGCGGGGATTTGAACTCCAGAACTTTTTTCATGCTTTCGACTTTAATGATTTTGAAATTCTTGCCGACGATTTCTTTTAATTCGTCTTCTGATTTGTAATCCAGCGTCAAACCTGTTAATTTGGTAAGTTCGGTGAAGTTTTCGGGTGAAAACGTTGTGAACGCAAGAATTCCGTCTTTGTTGAGAAACCTTTTGTATTTTTCAAGCACAGCGTCAAGATTTTTGAACCATTGAAACATCGCGTTTGAAATGATTAAATCAAAACCTCCGGAAGGATTGATTTTCTGAGCATTTGCGCAGATATAATCGTATTCTGGCAGAATTTTATCCAGATATTTCTTTGATTTTTGAGTTAAATCGTTTGCGGTGTAGGATTTGTACGAAATCTTTTCAACAAGATTGCGCGTCAAAAGTCCTGTGCCGCAGCCGAGTTCAAGAACTCTGCCAAAATCTTTTTTTATTGCGGCTGTTTCATCTGCCAGAATTCCGGCAAGAAATTTTTGTACAACAGCGTTTTCGTCATACTTTTCCATACTTTTTTCAAAATGATTTCGGATTTCTTTCGGATTAATCTGCATAATTTATTATTTCGTCCCAGCTTTTGAAATTATAGAACGGAAAGTGTCCGCTTTCAAGTATTTTGTATGGAGCACAGTTTTGCCAGAAGTTAATCTGGTTTTTGGTTGGAATTATTTTGTCATTTGCGCTGATGAGCGAAAAATCGTAAAATTTTTCATAATCAAATTTTGTGGATTTAATTTTTTCATAAAGCGATTTTAATTCCTCGACGCGGTTTTCAATTGAGCGGTTGACGGGGGTTTTTGAGTATTTTTCAAATTCTTCTTCTTTTTCGAAAATATTCTGGTAGAATTTTCCTTCCAAACCTGTTTTTGCGTGCCGGAGCGTCAGAAGAAAAGGCTTTTTCGGAATTCCGAACTCATCATCAACCGGAAACGGCGTTCCGTTTATTGCGATTTTTTGGTCAAAGTCTTTTAATTCGTCTTCTAGCAAATACGCGGCAAAAACCCCCATTGACCAGGTTAGAAGAGTTTTTTTTGTGTATTTTCCAAAAATTTCTTTCTCCAGCGCACTGATTTCATTGTAGTCGTAAACAAACAAAACATCGGCGCTGCCGCAGTCAAGAAATTCAAACGGTTTTTCGTCAAAGCTCCAGCCTGTAAAAAAAACTATAAGTTCTGTGTTATTTTGTTTGTTAAGCCAATGATATTTCATAAATAAAATTATAGCATTAGCGAAATGTTTTATTTGTAACGAAATGTAAAGATAGGTTTTGAAATGCCTGAAATCAAGTTATAATCTGCTGTATGGTATGGTATGGTATGGTATGGGGAGAAGTGTAGCAAAAAATATATATGTCTGGTTTTATTGATAATATAGGTGTAGAATTAGCAGGAAAGGTGGTTTATGAGCATAGGTGCAGTAAACTCAACAGAAAATAAAAATCATACTTTGCGCAATACTTTAATCGGTGCAGGTATAGGAACATTAGGTGGTGCCGCTTTCGGGCAGTTTAGCTCGCCTATTCTTAAAGACGGAAAATATACTGACGAATTTATTATCCGTTGTACGTGTGAAAATGAAGAAAATATTGATTCGAGGACAAAGAAAGGTATTGTTAAATTTTTTAAAAAGATTTTGAATTTAAAAGAAAAAGAAAGTTCCAGCATGGATGATTTCCTAACAATCCTGAAATCCACAGATAAAAAGGTCTTTGAGTTTTTAGAGGTGGATACTTCTTTTTTGCGAATGGCATCAAGTGCAGATGAAGCTGTAAAAGCTAAAGCTTTAAAAAAAATAATTCCAGATATTACTAACTTTAAAAATTCAGTGCTTGATTGCCACGCTTATGTGGATAAATTATATGATAGAAGCTCTAAATCTTTTAAAACTCTTGCAGAAAATTCAGATCTTGAAGACGACATGAAAATTGCTAAAAAAGTCTTTGGTGAAATGAAGAGTGAGCGCATCGGCAAGTTCGGCGCAATTGGTCTTTTGGCTGGCGGTTTAGGTGCCTGGGCGTGTTCACAATTTACTAAATCGAAAGCTAATGACTAAAAGATATTTCAGATGAAAATACGCTCCAAAAATTGATGTGGAGGAAGGCTTGCAATATAAGTAAAGGTTAAGCCGTCAAATACTGAGAAAGAAGCGTAGTTAGATTTTTCAAATCATCATCTTCAATGTCTGTTGTGAGTGATAATCTTAAGCGCGACGTGCCTTCGGGTACGGTTGGAGGCCTTATCGGAAGTGTGAAATATCCCGCATCAAAAAGCCGCCTGCAAATTGCTTCGGTTTCCGCGTTTCCGCCAATTATCACCGGAATGATGTGGCTTTCGCTTCCGAGTTTTCTGCCGAGCGTTAGCATTTTTTCCCGTTTTGCAAAAGTTTCGGGAAGTTTGTTTTCAATAATCCATTTTGAAAACGCAATTGTGATTGGCGGCAAAGCTGTTGAAAATATGAACGAACGGGCTTTATTTGTCAAAAATTCGATTAATATTTTGCTTGCGACAGCGAAAGCGCCCATTGAACCGATGGATTTGCCGAAAGTACCGACAAGCAAATCGATTTCCGGTAATATTTCAAGTTCTTCGCAGACTCCGCAGCCTTTTTCTCCGAAAACTCCGAAGGCGTGCGCTTCATCAACCATCAAGAGACAATTGTATTTATTTTTAAGTTCAACAAGCTTTTTCAAGTCTGCAATGTCGCCATCCATTGAAAAAACACTCTCAGTCACGATTATTGCGTTGTTAAAATTCCCGCGCTCGCGTATCAAAAGCCTTTCGAGACTTTCCATGTCATTATGTGCATATCTGAAGAATTTACCAGCAGAAAGCCTCATTCCGTCAATGATACTGGCATGGTTAAGTTTGTCGGAAAATATCACATCGCCTTTTTCTGCAATCGAACTCGTAATTCCGACATTTGCATGATAGCCGCTGTTAAACAAAAGCGCTTTTTCTTTGTTGAAAAGTCTGCAAAGAGTGTTTTCAAGTTCTTTATAAACCGGCAAAGTTCCGGTAAGAAGCCTTGCACTTGCGCTCCCGAATCCGAAGCTGTTCCCTGCAAATTCCAAAAATTCTTTTGTAATATTTTCGTCGTCTGCAAATCCCAAATAGTTATTTGAAGAGAGATTCAGAAGTTTTTTGCCGTCAAAATATATAAACTTCCCTTCTTTTGTCTCAAAATCCTTAATATTTCGAAAATGTGAATGTTGTTTTAAATTATTTAATATTTCATCATAATTTTCATACATAAGCCAATATTATTCCAAACAAAAGGCGTTGTCTAATTTTGTGTTTTGTAAAGAAGTGTTAATAAATTTAATTTTGCTGAAATTTGGAGATTTAAAATTTCTTTATATATTCAAGAGAGTATAAAAAGAGAGGCTTTAATTATGGTTGACATTAACGGCGATTACAGTTTAAAACTAAAAGGTATTCAAACCCAAAAAGGTCAAAATTCCTCTAATGGCATAAAAAAAGCCAATCAAGATTCTCGTATGAGCATGAATGGCAGTATTTTCGCACCTTCCCGGGGGGGGGGGGCAACCGAATAATGCTTCCTCAAAGGTAAATTCGTATGAGGATTTAGCGAGTTCGAAAAATGTTTCTAAGGGGAAAGAAACTGCAGCTAATGCTAAAGAGCAGGCTTCAAGCAGTAGTTCCAGCATGAAAAGCTTTATGAGCAATGCAGCAAATTATCTTCAAGATGCGCTTTCTGCTGACAAACAGGGTGCAAGCATTAAGAAAACGCTGGATAAGGACACAAAAGCTCTTAATAAAGATTTAAAAGCATATACAAAAGAAATGCTGGTTCAAAATAAAGCTCAGGCAGAAGTTGACGCAAAAATCGCTGAAAACGATGCTCAAGCAGCCTCTATTCAGCAAAGGCTTGAATCTGCAGTTCAACAGCGAAATTCACTTGGCTCAAATGCCGGGTTTATGGGTGACGGGACCAGTGATATTAATGGTTTGACAGCCGAACTGGAAAGTCTTGGTGTTTCTCAAACAACTTTGCAAGCTTCAAATCAGACCTCAATGAAGACTGTAAATAAGGCTTACAAAACAATGAGCAAGTCGTCAAAAAATCTTCAAAAAAGTTCTGCAAATATGCATAAAGTGACTACAAACGCTATTAGTTATAATACAAAAGCTCAGTCTTCTACTGCTGATGGTATCAAAAAATCACAAAATATTACAATGGCGGGCAGTATAACGACCACTGTTGGGTCCGGTTTAACTACAACAGGCCAAATGTTATCTTCCAATCCATATACAGCGGCTGCCGGCCAAGCACTTACTTATGCCGGAATTGGAACAACAACTGCCGGTGGAACAATGACGGCTGTCGGAACAAAAGGCCAAAATACAGGAAATCAAACAATGAGCGGCTTAACAACCGCAGCAGCAAGTTTGAACTCTGCAAGCAAATCTTCAACCGCTGCAACTAAAGCTGCTAAAACCGCAACTAAGCAGTCGAACTCAACCAACAAACAAACACAAACTATGATTCAACAGCGAAATGAACGTTTGGCAAACGGAGAAGCTCTAATTCAACAGCAGAGAGCTGCAGTGCAAAATGCGGCATTGTCTACTCCGTTAAGCTCTAATTCAAATTCATCTGAAATTTCTCAAAATCAATCGGGAGAAAACAACTCAGGATTAACACTGGGAACATCAAAGTCAGTCATAAATGCTTACAAAGATAACATGGGCAGTTATGGGAAATCTAATTCTCTTGATAAAAAAGAACCGCCGAAGCAGCCCAGATTAGGAGTTTCTTCTCCTGTTTCCGGAAACGATGACGAGCAGAAGAAAAAACTTAATGCTTTTCAGATGAAAAAATAATTTAAGTTTACCGATTTTTTAATCTCCTGCTTTTTGCGGATTGTTCTTCTGTTTAAAATAATGTACAATTGGGAATGAAAGATATATGCAGATATGCAGCAACAGGAGAGTAAGCGTTGTCAGAGTTTGCGGTTGGTAACATTTGTAAGAGTAAATTTTTCAAAGGAATTTCCTTATTGGAATTTATTTTGACCATGGGAATTATCGGTGTTGTTGCATCTTTGACATATACTAGTCTTCAGCAGCGTGCTGAAGAACAGAAAAGTATTGCTGCGATTAGAAAGATTTATTCAGTTCTCTCTCAGGTCACACTGTTTGTTATAAAAGACCATGATTCGTCTGTTAACTGGGATTTGGAAGGGTATTCGCATGAAGCTTCTGAAAAAGCTTTTAATTATTACAAACCATATTTCAGAACACTGCGTGTTTGTGCGAATGATGCCGGCTGCTGGCGTTATCCGTCGTGGTTTTTGAGCGGCAGGCCTTATCTTAAAGAAACCGAGTTTTATAATTACATGTTTACGCTTGCAGACGGCATGAATGTAATTATTAACGTTTATCCTCCGGAAGTTGTAATAAGAGATTTCGGAGTTAACGTTGACAGACCGACAGTTGTATTTCTTGCGGATTTGAACGGTGATAACCCGCCAAACACAATGGGAAAAGATATTTTTGCGTTTGTCTTGAAAGAAGATGTTATTGTCCCGAGCGGCATGGATGATTCATACACCTGTAATGTGAAAAGTACGGGCTTAACTTGTACTTCAAGAGTTATCAACGATAATTACGAGTTCAAATACTTCTAAGTAATTACCTGAAATTAACCTCATCAACAAAAAATTTAACCCATTTGATAAGATTTGAAAGTTCGTAGGGTTTTGGCAGATATAAGTCGGCGCCGCAATTTAGAATAAGTTCTTTGTCATGAAGAATTGAAGTTACAATCAGTTTTGTGCCTGAAAATTCCGAATTCTGGCGTAAAGTTTTGCATAAATCTAGACCTTTCAAACTGTCTGCGCTTCCGGCATCAAGGATTATTACTGCCGGCTGTTCACTGACCTCTTCAAATACGGAAGCTGTTAAAACCTCATATCCCTGAAGTTCAAGTATGGTTTTGAGCAAAATATTCATAGCCTCATCAGGCTCGATTATCACAATTTTATTATTATATGCTTTTTCTTCAACTGCATTTTGTCCGGAGATTTTAGCCCGCTCAATCAGGTAATTTGACCTGTCTGGAAGGTTTGCAAGGTCGTGAATGCTGATTAACGAGGCAAAAAGCTGTTTTGTATCGCTAAACCGTTGAAACTCATTGGTAACTATTCCGATTGTCGTGTGCACGAAGTTTGAACGTCTTCCGGCAAGCTCATCTCCGTTCATAATTATATAACCGCGCTCCCTGTCTTGCAGTGAATAGAATTTTTTCGCAACTGCGTCAAACGCAAAAACTAAAAAGTTTGCGATTTTTTCTGCTTTCAAAGGATTTGTGATAATCAAAAACTCATTTTCTGAAATTCCGCCTAAATAATCATCTTCATTTAACGAAGACTGCATAATCGCGCAATATGTCTGAATAAGTTTGTCTGATGCAAGTTCCGTGTAATTTTCGCGGTAATTTTTAAAGTTTTCAATGCTGATGTAAAGGCAGCCCCACTGTTCTTTTGCTGTCAAAATCCTTTTTAAAGCCCGCATTGAGTAGTTTTTATTCGGCAAAAGCCTTTTTGCATCAAGGTTTGATTCAAATTCGCGTCTGAGATGTGCTTTCATACGCATTGTGAACTCTTCATTGTTAACAGGTTCGCTCAAAAAGTCGTCAGCTCCGCAAGATAAAACATTTAATCTGTCTTGAAGTTCGGCCGATTTGGAAAGCGCAACAATTACAGGACGCATGTTATAAGTAAGCGCTCTGATTTTTTTGCAAAAGTCTCCCAAATCTTCGTCAATGCTGTCTGATACAATAATTAAATCAGGCTCTTTATCTTGTATCAGTTTCATTGAAGAAATCAGGTTTTTGCTGATAATTACTGACGAAAGCTCATTCTCAAGCAGTTTTTTATATTTGACCGAAAGCTCGCGGCGTTTGTCTATAATTAATGTTACAGATTGCATTTTGCCCTCGCTTGTTTTTCAAGGTCACCGGCCGGCATTAAAACCTCAAATGTTGTTAAAAATTTACCGTTTTCAAGAGCCTTTGAAGTTACAGAAATTTTACCGCTCATTTTTTCAACAAGATTTTTCGTAATGTAAAGCCCCAGCCCGCTTCCCTGAACTTTTCTTGTAAGCGGGTTGTCGATGCGCGAAAATTTTGTGAAAATCCGCTCGTAATCTTCTTCTTTAATCCCAATGCCCTTGTTTGAAACTCTTATTGCAACGAATTCGCAATCCGTGCAAAATCCTGTTTCAATTTTTATTGAAGAATCTTCGTCGCCGTATTTTGCCGCGTTCTCAATCAGATTTGTCATAACCTGCTGGAACTTGTCTTTGTCAGCTAATATTTCAGGCGTCCTGGAATTTACATCTATTTCAAAGTTTTTATTAATATATTGGGTCTTTAATATCGAAACTACGGTTTCTATAACGGGTTTTACGTTGACTTCACGTAAAATCAGAGTTTCCTTCCCCCCCGAAAGCCTAGTCACCGAAAGCATGTTTTCAACAAGATTAATCAGCCTGTTCGACTGGTCTTCAATAATTTTTAAAAACTTTTTTTTGCTTTCATCATCAAGCTTGTCCCAGGACGTAAGCATTGTCTGCGCAAACCCCCTGATTGACGTTAGCGGTGTCCTAAGCTCATGACTTACTGTTGAGATAAAGTCTTCGTAATTTTTTTCAATCTCACTCATAAGCTTATTATAGCAAATTTTATATAAATGGCAATTGAAGCAGCTTTCCTCTTTAAACCTACGCCAAATGGAGGAGATTTGAAGATTTTGTAAAAGTTTAGAATTTTAACCGCCGTTAAGAATTATATAGATATGAAAAACGAAAGTTTTTCATACCTCCTCCCCAAGTCTGGTAGCCGTTCTTATTAAAGACGGCTTTTTTTTATCCCCCCTTGCGCGTCCCCAAAAAATACGATATAATAAAAACAAGGCGCTATGACCGCCTTGATTGAGCATAAAAAAAGGAGCAACGAAGTATGAAAGACAGACATAGCTTGAATTTCCGGGGGGGGGGGGCGCCCGCAAAACCAGCTCCTTAAAGGGTTTGGCGAAAAAGTATC
>ENA-UOOA01000432-UOOA01000432.1-human-gut-metagenome-genome-assembly--contig:-P61old-NODE-432-length-89672-cov-7.664149_pt1 | contig 89672 bp, 67 predicted proteins | sample MGYA00242467_ERZ724014 | MGnify/ENA metagenome assembly ERZ724014 | reverse complement strand
GAACGAAGTTCCGAGAGCCGACGGGGCAGCGCATCACCACAGGGGATTACGCCGGAGCTCTCGAACTTGATACTTCAAGTTCTCGCCACTGAGCGGTTTGGACCGCTCCGGCGGGGGATTTCGTGCTATGCACGCTCAGCCTGCGCGGCTGGACTGCGGCAGATGCAACGCACCTGCACCATAATATCTTATTAAATACGGCAAACTTGTTTTTCTCGGGCAGAAGTTGTTTTCCCATCTGATCAGGGGAAACAAGTCAAAATCTGTGTGCCGATATCTCAGCATCTTGAGTTTTCTCCATAGATGGAGAGGAGGAAAATGGGAACAAAATCAGGAAAAAAATTTGCAATCGCCATTTTTTCTTTTATAGTCTCCAGTTTCAAATAACAGGTGAAGCCGATGAATGAATTATTGATCAGATTTTTTATCAGGGATCCGGACAAAATCACATCACCGCAGGTCAGGACTTCCTACGGCGTCCTTTGCGGCTGGTATGGAATCCTGGTCAATCTGGCATTGTGCAGTGTCAAGGTGACGGTCGGGATTCTGACCGGAAGCATTGCCGTGACTGCGGATGCCGTGAATAATCTTTCGGATGCAGGTTCGGCGGTGATCACCCTGTTCGGATTCAAACTGGCGGGCAAACCGGCGGATGATGAGCATCCGTTCGGACATGGACGGCTTGAATATGTCGCGGGGCTGATTGTGGCGATTATCATTATCGCGGTCGGCTTGGATTTTCTGAAACTTTCCTTCGAACGCCTGATCCGGCCGTCTGAAGTGAAAATGACGGCTGTGGCTCTGGCGCTTCTGCTGGCGACGTTGCCGGTGAAGCTCTGGATGTTTTTCTTTTACCGGAAGGTTTCACGGAAGATTGCTTCAAAGACCATCCACGCGGTTGCATTCGACAGTCTCAGTGACATTCTGACGACATCTCTTGTGATTGTTTCTCTTGTGATTTCCCAGTACACCAGTTTTCCCGTTGACGGTGTCGCTGGTCTTCTTGTGGCGCTTTTCATTATACTCGGCGGGGCGGAAGTGATCCGGGAGATCATCAATCCGCTCCTCGGGGAGTGTCCCGACCGGAAGCTCGTGGAGGAGATCCGCAAGCGTCTTTTGAAATGCCGGGATATCTGCGGTGTGCATGATATCATTGTCCACAGCTACGGTCCGGACCGCTATTTTGCGACTGCACATGCCGAAGTGAATCCGGAAAAGAACGACATGGTTCAGATACATGATGCTCTGGAGGCGGCTGAAGTCGATATTGCGCGGCACATGCCGGTGCGCCTGCTTCTGCACTGCGATCCGTTTTTCAGTCAGGAGCCGGAACTGAAACACTGGCGGACTCTTGCGGAGGATTTGATCGGCAGTCTTGACCCGGAGTTGAAAGTTTACGATTTCCGTCTTGAGAAATCCGGGGAGCAGATTTTGCTGAATTTTCAGCTTCTTGTGCCGAGAAAATTTGTCCTGACCAATCAGGAGCTGACCCGGAAGATCACGCATCTGCTCCGGGAACATGACAGACGCGTGAATACGCAGATCACGATTACGCACAGTTTTGTGTGACGAAAAAATACGATAAGTATTGCGCAGTCTTCTTGAAAATGCCAACGTTGGCATTTATTGTATGAACAGACGACTTTTTCCACGGTAAATCAACTTAAAAAGAGGAATGCCATGTTTCAAAACAAGATGATGAAACTTCGTGAACCTGTCGGAAAAACTTTTACCGCGGTTCTGACCGGAGATGTCTGTCCGAAATTTCCTGAAGCGCAGGAACAGGCGATCAACCACAGCGAAACGCTGGTTGCCGGAGTGAAACCGTTCATTGCTTCTGCCGATCTGAAGATCATGCAGTGGGAAACGACCCTGACTGCCGCTGATACGCCGATCGACAAATGCGGTCCCAATCTGAAATGTCCGCCGGAGTGTCTGAACCTCGGCAAGGCGCTTGATATTGATGTGATGCTGCTTGCCAACAACCATGTCGGCGACTTCGGTCCCGATGTTGTGGTTGAAACCATTTCCAACATCGAAAAAGCCGGATTCAAGCACGTCGGCGCGGGGAAAAACCTGGCGGACGCGAAAAAGCCCCTTTATCTTGACTGCAACGGATTGAAGGTTGCGATTATCAATTTTGCGGAAAACGAGTTCGGCACCGCCGGCGGAAACAAGGCGGGAGTCGCGCCTATGGAGCCGTTCAGCAACATCCGCCAGATCAGGGAAGTCCGGCAGAATGCGGATATTGTGATCGTCGCGATTCACGGCGGGCATGAGCATTATGCTTATCCGTCTCCGAGGATGGTGGAAGTATACCGTCAGTTTGCCAGTGCCGGAGCGGATATTGTCTGGGGCTGCCATACCCATTGCAATGTCGGCTGTGAAGTCTTTGAAGATGTGCCGATCATTTACTCTCCCGGCAATTTCTATTTCCCGTATCCCGAGTTCGGCGGATCGCAGAAAGGATGCTGGAAGACCGGTTATCTGAGCAAATTCTATTGCGATGAAAAGGGTGTTTACGCCGTGGAGCTTCAACCCTATAAATTCGATATGACATCCATTACGGCATTGAATCCGGAAGACGAGAAGATGTTCTTTGAATATTATGAGAAAATATCCTCCGTGATTCAGGACCCCGAAATGATCCGGCGTTATTTTGAAGCCTGGTGCACTTGGTCCGGTATTAGTTATTTGAGCTGTCTGAACAAGGATAAAGTGGAAAACTGGCCGCCGGACTGGACCCGGCGCGAAGTCGTCAAGTCATGGCTTCCAGCAAGAAATCTCTTTACATGTGAGGCTCACAACGATCTCATGAAACAAACCTTGCGCCTGATTGAAGAACATCGTGTCGACGAGGCGAAACAACTGCAGGATGAGGTTCTGGCTCTGCAGAATCCGCCGTGGATGAAATAACAGAACGGGAAAGCTGCGGCAAAGGGCAGGGACAGAGCAGTCCGGCGGCGAACCGCCAGTTGCGCGTAACGCGAAACCGCCGGAGGATTTCGCCTCCGGCGGTCGGTTTATGCAACTGGATCGCAGCAGGTCAGCGACCTGCATCATACGTTTCGGGCTTTCGTCATTGATTTGGCTTTCCGACACCCTGTATGCTTTGCATCGGAGTCATTCATTTTTTCAGTTTTGCCCTTGCTTTTTCATTTTCTTGGTGTTATATTGTTAAATCTAACATAAGAATATAGCGGTATAGAAGTGCTGCTATATTTCAGGAAAAAGGAAAGGAATCCTCTGTTTTTTTCTATAAAAGCTTCTTGATTCGATTATTTTTCAGCATATATTCATTAAAACAACCATGTAATGAGGGAGAATGGCAATGCTGACAGAACAGATCAGAAAAGTGGATGTAAACGTCAGGGGGCTTAAAAGCACCGACGGCACCGTGGATCTTTCTCCGGGGCTGCAGGGACGCATCTTCTGCTCCATCGGGGATACTCTGATTCACAAACTCGACTTTGCAATGGCGGCGGACCCGTCCGATGATTTCAACAATATCGGCGGAAATTCTCTGTGGCCGGCTCCCGAGGGCGGCCCGTTCGCATTCAATTACCCGCATGGGGAATGGACCGTTCAGGACGGCATCAATAAAGTCTGTCCTGAATTGGCAGTGCTTTCCGATACGGATGCGGTCATGTCCAAGGAGATTGCGCTCATCAATGCGAAAGGGATCAATGTTGAACTGGAATATCGGCGCGAAGTCCATGCGAACGATATTTCTTCGCTGGCGCGGAGCTGTCTTGTGAAAGGGGTGTCCTACACCTCGACGGATACATTTACCGCGCGCAACGATTATCCCGTGAAAGATGTGCTGCTGAATGCATGGACTCTGGAACAGTTCCCCGGAGCGGAGGGCGTCATTGCGTTCGGTCAATTCGACTGCAAGGATACATCGAAGGTCATCAATGATGATTTCTACGGCGATCCGTTGTCGCGGATCACGTTTGCGGATCATTTATTTGTCTTCCGCCTGGGAGGTCCCGACCGTCTCCAGATCGGCGTGAAGAAGGACTGCCGTCCCGTATTGATCGGCGCTTATGATCCCGCCCGCGGGATTCTGATCATACGCAAAACGAAGATCAAGGAGGGCAGATATATCAATATTGCCGACAACGATCAGAAAAACGGACCATTCTCGACGGAAGATATTTTCAGCATTTTCAATGGCGCGACGCTGAACTTTTTCGAACTTGAAACCATTGCTCCCATGATTGAAAAAGACGGCAGATTCGATCATTCGACCGTGGTTTCCGACACCTTCATCTTCAAGGGACCGAAGGAGAATCTTGCCGAACTTCTGGTGAAAGAATACAATATCAATTCCAAGGAGATCATAAAATGAATCAAATCAAAACAGTGTTCGGTTTCGATATGGAAACCGATATCGGGAGCTGGACCTCATTCTATGAGGGGTTCAAACATGGAACGCCGCTGATTCTGGACGTTCTCAAGAAGCATGACATCAAAGCGACTTTCTTCTTCACCGGCGACAGTGCCAGGAAGAATCCGGAGATCGTTCATATGGTGCGGGATGCCGGACACGAAATCGGCTGTCACACGCTGTTCCATGAGACGATCGGCGATCCTCTGTTCGAGATTCCCGGCATGATACCGCTCCTGCCGGAAGAAGTGGAACATCGCATTGAGCTGGCGACGCAATGGGTTGAGGAAGTTGCCGGTGTGCGTCCGACCGCATGGCGTTGCCCGCGTCTCTGGGGTTCCACCACCGTGGTGAATGCTCTGGAGCGGCTCGGCTATAAATCCGATGCCACATACCCCATGTATTTCTACCGCGAACGCCTTACTCCGTATCATCCCTCGAAGGATGACTGGACGAAAGAAGGCGACATGAAGCTTATCGAACTGCCGAACTTCGCGGACCTTTCCATGGATTCCAAAGATCAGTATGGGCGTGATATGGATCAGTGGCCGCTGTGGCGCACGGAGTCTGCGGATGCCGTCATGGAACATATCAGAGGTTATGTGAAATACTGCGAACAGAAGAAAGTCGATCCCTTCCTCTGCTTCTATATGCATCCGTGGGAGTTCTGGCCCATGCCGGAAGGTCTGATTCACTCCGGCGAGGGTGCGGTTCTGCCGGATCCTTTCATCGTGAAGAACTGCGGCCCGTACGCCGTGGAACAGCTGGATCTGCTGATTAAGAAGCTGAAAGCCGCCGGTTCCGTCTTTACGACTGCGTCCGGCTGTCTTGACTGACTTCCAGACCGAACAGGAAAAAATACCGTGTGTTCTTTCCGGAATGCACGGTTTTTTTTTGCGGTCAGGACCGGAAGGATGCGATCAGTGGAACACAAGGTGAGGGCTCGCTCCGAGAGAGCCTCACCTGTAATTGGCAGATTCTGAAGTGTCCTTCTGAAACAATTCAACGTCTATGGGACGCAGACCTCATGCTTTTTAGCCGCTCCGGCGGCGTTTTTCCCGTTCCCGAACTTCAAGACTCAAGCTCTTGCCGCTGAGAACCGCTCCGGCAGGGAGATTTCGTGCTGCGCGCGGTCAATCTGCACGGTTGGACAGCGGCAGAGCCATGATATTTCCGTGAAAGAAAGATTTCAACGCATATTTTTTCTGAAAAAATGATTCTGATGACTTGAAAAAATGAACAAATGGATTAGTTTAGAGTCTAAAATATTTAAAGTATTAATTTTTTAATTTTATAAGGAGATATCAAGGGAAAGTAAATGATAAAAGGAGACTTACAGCATAATTGGGAACTGCTGTTCCGTAATACGGACCTGCTGCGGGATATGATTGATAAATACTATCCGTTCAAAACCAAAAATCAGATTACGGTGGCACAGATCAAGATGCTTGTCTGCGTCATGCGGCATGAGCCGGCCGGAGTCATGCTGAAAGATATTGCAAATGAACTGGAACTGACTCCGGGAGCTGTTTCGCAGATGGTGGAACATCTGGTCCGGATGGAGTTGCTGGAACGCTGTGCATCAGAGACCGATCGGCGTGCCGTCTGTATAAAATTGAGTCAGAAAGGGAAGAGCATCCGCGCATTTCATGAAGATTTCTTTAACAGGGTCATCAATGATTTCATGAAAACCGTGCCGGAGGAAAAACAGAAAATATTTGCTGAAGTCATGCAGAAAATGCATGATTATCTTGAACATGAAAAACAGAAACAAGTCGGAGCTTAATTCAATGAAAAAATTTATTCTTATGATTGTCGCACTCAGTCTGCTTTCCCCCGCCTATGCACAGGGAAGGGGCGGGAAACAGGTCAAACAGAAAGTGAAGGTCGGCAAAGTTTTCAAAGAGCAGAATATTGAATCCCGCAAAGTGGTCGGTTTTGCCAAAGACATATCCCGCGTAGACCTTACGACGCGAATTTCGGCGGACCTCATCAAAGTCGGATTCCACGATGGTGATCTTGTGAAGAAAGGGCAGATGCTCTATCAGTTCGATGACATCCGTTACGCAGCGGCGGTCAAGAATGCGGAGGCGAAGCTTGCCGAAGTCAAGGCGCGCCTTATTTATGCGGAGAGCAATTATAAGAGGACCAATGAGCTTTATGTGAAAAATGCGGCGTCCAAAGACTCCATGGAGACGACCCGGAGCACGCTGGATGCGTGCCGGGCGGAACTTCTTGCAGCGGAAGCGAGTCTCGTCACTGCGCAGGACGATCTGAAACACACCAGGATTTATGCCCCGATCAGCGGCAGGATCGGAGCTACCAACTATACCGTAGGAAACTATCTGACGCCTTCTTCCGGGGTGCTTGCCACGATCATTCAAAGCCGGCCGATCCGCGTCGTTTTTTCCATGAGCAACCGCGATTACGCCAATATGTTCGGCGGCAGGGAGGAGCAACTGAAAAAGGAGGCGCTGATCCGTGTCCGTCTTGCGAACGGCGATTACTATGATGAAAACGGAACCGTCGAGTTCATCAATAACGAGGCGAACCAGCGGACCGACACGATTCAGGTTTACAGCCGTTTCGAGAACAAAGTCGGCAGGCTGATCCCGAATAACGCAGTGACGGTTGAACTCTCCCATAAAATCGGAAAACCGGTTGCCGCCGTTCTGCCTTCCGCCGTCATGCACGATGCGGACAGTCCTTATGTCTACGTCGTTAAAGATAACAAGATTGAACGACGCAATGTGGAACTTGGCAGAACCACGGGGGCGGCGCAGTTGATTACCAGAGGGCTTGCCGAAGGCGAGCTTGTCGTGACGGACGGAACGCATAAGGTGCTTCCCGGTTCGGAGATCATTCCTGATTATGGAACCGGTAAGGTCAAGAATGACGGGGTGAAGTAATGTTTTCACGGATATTTATTGAAAGGCCGCGTTTTGCCATTGTCATCAGCGTGGTGATGGTTCTCGCAGGCATTCTGTGCATCAACAAGCTGCCGATTGCCGAATACCCGGAAATCGCGCCGCCGTCCATCGTTGTCAGTGCGACCTATACCGGGGCGAGCGCGCAGGTTGTCGCGGATACCGTGGCTTTGCCGATTGAGGACCAGATCAACGGCGTTGAGGATCTGCTGTATTACTCCTCGACCTCAGACAACAGCGGCAACTATCAGTGTACGATTACCTTCAAAACCGGTATCGACTCGGATATTGCGATGGTCAACGTGCAGAATGCGATCAAGCGCGCCGAGCCGAAACTGCCGGAAGATGTCACGAAAGTCGGCATCACGGTGCAGAAGCGTTCAAGCGATATTCTGCTTTTCGTCGCATTCCTGACGGACGGCAAGAGTATGGACACTCTCGAGCTTAACACTTATATCAAGACAACGGTGGTGGATCCCGTCGGACGTATCGACGGCGTCTCCAGTGCGGAGCTGATGGCTGCCAAAGAGTATTCCATGAGAATCTGGCTGGACCCCCTGCGCATGTCCGCGCTGGGAATTTCCACGGCGGATATTGCCAATGCGGTTGCGGGACAGAATATTCAGGCAGCCGCCGGGACGGTCGGTTCGGAAAACAGCAACCAGTTCATCCAGTATAAGATCAATGTCCAGGGACGTCTGAAAACGGTGGATGAGTTCAACGAGATCGTAGTCCGCAATGCCGGAAACGGGGATGTGGTGACTCTGGCGGACATTGCCCGTGTGGAACTCGGTTCCAAGGAATATTCCGGAATCGCCACATACAACGGGGAAGAATCCGTGGCGCTGGCTGTTTACCGCAATACGGACTCCAACGCTCTGGAAACAGTGAAAGGCGTCAAAGCGGAAATAGAGAAGATCGCCAAGCGTTTCCCTGCCGGCGTCACCTATGAGATTGCGTATGACCCGACGGAATTCATTACCGTCACGCTTGAAGAAATCGTCACGACGATTATTGTGGCTTTGCTGCTGGTCGTGCTGATTACCTATCTGTTTCTTCAGGACTGGCGTGCGACGCTGATTCCGTCCGTTGCCATTCCCGTGGCTCTGATCGGAACATTTCCTTTCATGCTGGCGATCGGTTACAGTATCAATGTGCTGACGATGTTCGGGCTGATTCTGGTGATCGGATCGCTCTGCGACGATGCGATCGTTGTGGTTGAAAATGCTCAGGCTCTGATGGAACGTGAGGGGCTTTCTCCGAAAGAGGCGGCGATCAAGTCCATGCAGCAGATCACCGGGGCGATTATCGCGACGACGCTTGTCACCGTTGCATGTTACGCTCCTCTGGCGTTCTACGGAGGCATGGTCGGCAATATCTATATGCAGTTTGCCGTGACGATGTGTATTTCGCTCTGCCTTTCCACGGTGGTTGCGATGACATTGAGCCCGGCGCTCTGCGCGTGCATCCTGCGGAAACCGGCAGAGCATCCTCCGCTGGTTTTCAAACCGTTCAATGCCACGCTTGACGCCTCCCGTAAAATTTACCTTTTCGGTGTAAAGCTGTTGGTCCGCCGTGCGATTCTTACGGTAATCCTTTTCGCCGGTGCAATGGCGGCGGCTTATTTTCTTTATGAGAAACTGCCGAGTTCATTCCTGCCGACGGAAGACAAAGGCGCATTCATGTGCAACGTTGAACTGCCGCCGGGAGCGACGCTTGCCAGAACGGAGAGTGTGCTTGCCGAACTGCGGGAACATCTGAAGGATGTCAAGGGAATCAAGAGCAATATCATGGTGTCCGGTTTCAGTTTCATGAACGGAAACGGCGAGAACTACGGCATGGCTATCGTCAAACTGGACCCCTGGGATCAGCGCAAGACTCCCGAACTTCAGCTTGAAGCGATTCAGACCGAAGTGCAGAAACGGGCAAATGAGATTTCCGCGGCGCGGATCATCTGCTTCACTCCGCCTGCGATCATGGGGCTTGGAGTGACCGGCGGCGCGACTTTCATGTTGAGCGGAGACGGCGAAGTGAATCCTGCGGAACTCTCCACCACGGCGAGAAAATTTGCGCTGGACCTTTCCGCACTTCCCGAAACTCTGTATGCAATGTCAACATACAATGCCGATACTCCGCAGCTTTATCTGGACATCGACCGCAAGAAGGCGGAGACGCTGGGAGTTTCGACGGGGACCATTTATTCCACGCTTCAAAGCAAGCTCGCATCGTTTTACATCAATGACTTCAACATCATGGGCAACACGTTCTACGTCAAGATGCAGTCCACGGGGGAATACCGGGTGTCGCAGGATGACATCATGGATATTCAGATACCGAACAGCAGCGGCGAGATGGTTCCGTTGAGTTCGCTTGCCACCCTGCGCTATATCGTCGGGCCCCAGCGCATTCAGCGTTTCAACAAATATACCTCCGCCGAAATGAATGCGCAGGCGGCGCAGGGAGTCAGCAGCAGCGTTCTCATGAATGTCATCGAGAATATGAAACTGCCGTCGAAATACCATATTGAATGGACGGGCATGAGTTATCAGGAGCGTCTGAATCAGGGGCAGATTGTGTTTCTGATGATGATGGCGATGCTGTTTGCCTATCTGTTCCTGGTGGCGCAGTATGAAAGCTGGACGATTCCCGTTCCCGTGATGCTGTCGGTCGGATTTGCTGTTCTGGGAGCTCTGCTCGGCTTGACGGTTCTGAAAGAAAGCTTGAGCATTTACGCACAGCTTGGCATGGTCATGCTGATCGGGCTTGCCGCCAAGAATGCGATTCTGATGGTGGAGTTTTCCAAACAGGAACGCGAAAGCGGGCTCTCCGTGGCGGAGGCGGCGATGAACGGCGCGAATCTGCGTTACCGCGCAGTTCTCATGACCGCATGGTCGTTCCTGTTCGGCGTGTTCCCGCTGGTGATTGCCACCGGCGCCGGCGCCGGAAGCCGGAAAGCAATCGGCATTACGACATTTTCCGGTATGCTTCTGGCAACGCTGATCGGGATTATCTTTACGCCCGCTCTCTATGCCGTATGCCAGCGGCTTCGCGAGTGGGTGAAAGCAAAACTGCATTGGAACAAAAAGGTCTGATCAGGAAAAAAACTCCGGTGCAGGCGTGAATCACCCCTCACCGGAGTTTTTGTATGGCATATTCCTGTTTTTTACCTTTTGCCATGCTGATCTCTGTTGAAAAACACTGTTTTTTATATTAGATTTATGACAAAAGGCGAGGCGGGAACCATGCGCGGTATTTTTATTGTGATCTTGTGTCTGTGTTCTTCTGTGGAGCTGTTCGCCGCAAAGGTGAAGAACCGGAAAACCGGGGATACTTTCCCCGTGAAAATCACGGCTTCCTGGGAAAACGGAAACGGCGTCAGAAAACTTTATGACACGCCTCTGGGAGCGGTTTATTCCTTTCATCTTTCCGCTCCGGCTCTGGAAAATAAATTCGGTTTCTGGGGGAATCTGCCGAAAACGGTTCAGGGCGGGAAACGGAAAGAAGTCCGGGGGCAGGGGGAGGATGCGGCTGTATGTTATCCGTTGCAGATCAGGCTTTTCAGAAATGATACGGAGGCGGCGAAGAAGACACGCCGTTTTCTGGTGATAGAATTTTCCCACCGCCAGTTTCCGGTGGAACAGGAAACCGGCATGGATTTGCTGTTGTTCACTTCTCCGGAACTTTTCGGCATTTCCGATCCGGCGCGTGCCAATTATTTTATCGCTCCGTTTTTTGATGTCAAAAAGGAAAGCGGAGAGTTTGACCGTCTGATTTACAGCAGAAACGATTATATGAAATCCCCGTCTTTTTTCCGGAAAAAAGACGGGGCACGTCTTTCGGTTTCTCCACTGCGTTACAGTCCCTTTGATTTATTCGGCTGCCGTATTATCCTTGATACCTCCAACGAGGAAAACCGCTTCTGCGCGCTGAATCTGAACGGGGAAGCAATCTATATTTCCAGAAGCAGCTATTACGACGCCATCCCCGGAGATACAATCCGCACCGTTGGGCTGGTGGTCAGCGACCGTAAGACAAGCGGCATCTGGGAAGTGTCGCAGCCCCGTATTACTTTGGTGGAGAAGCTGGACGACCTGAAGAATCTGCCTGCCTTGTCGCGGCTGCCGTATCCTTATGAACGTTATCCCGTCCCTGCCGCAGACAAGACCGGAAAAAGCAGGAATCCTGACGAATTGTATTCACAGGCGTTGCGTCTTCTGAACGGCAACGGGATGGCAATGAATCTGCCGGAGGCGGTGGAGCTGCTGGAAAAAGCGGAACGGAAGAACCATATTCCTGCGCGTTATCTGCTGGCGGTCTGCCACTGGCGCGGAATCGGAGTGGAGAAGGATCGGAAGAAAGCGGAAAAGTATCTCCGGCAGTGTGTCAAATACGATTATGGAAAAGCTGTTGCGCTTCAATTCCTGCTGGAGTCCGAACCGGATACGGCGGGGAATGGAAAAGCGGCACTGTCGTTATCGGAAAAGGAAAAGGAGCGTTTTTTTCATCAGGCGCCGGAAGGGATTGCGACCGCGCTTCTTCAAAATTACCGGACATCCTCCTTTGATAAACTGGATTTTCTCCTGAATCCGAAACTGGCATTTCTTGCCGCATACCGGCGGGTGCCCCGGGGAAAAGAGGCTTTGGAATATGCCGTAAAAGAAAAATATTCTCCGGCTCTCCTTATGAAAGCCAGAGAAATTTACGGCAGGAATCCGGCTGAGGCGGAACGCCTGCTGAATTCGGATACAGCATTGCATGATCCGGGATGCCGTCTGGAGCTTTTACGGATCAGGGCGCTTGCCGGAAAACTGAGTGCCGCCGATTTGAAAGACCTGCCGCTGGAAGCATGGGACAGCCCGTTGTTTTATCTGTTGCGTTATGTTTCGGCGCATCCGGAGGACGATTTCGTAAAGTCATATCTTGAAACCGGTGATTTCAAAATCCTGGACAATCTGCGCAACAAACCGGAATATCATCTGCTTTATGGCGCGGCTTCGCTGGACCGCGTGACGGATTATCACAATCCGGATATCTCGCGGAAAACGCTTGACGATGCCGTGGCGCATCTGAAAAAAGTTGCGCAGACGGATGAAGATGCCGCATATCTCCTGGCAAAACTTTATCTGGAAGGCAGGCATGTTTCCTGCAATCCCCGCATGGGAATGAGTTTTCTGGAGAAAGCCGCGCGGAGTGGAGGAAATCCTGCGGCATTATTGAGAAAGGCAAAGATGTTGATGAATGCCAACCGGAATACGGCGCTCGCACTGCTGAAAAAACTGTCCGCTTATCCTGAGCCTGCTTATCTGGCGGCGGAACTTATGCGGGCAGGAGGGGATGGAAAAAATGCATTCCGGTATTATCAGCGTGCGGCGAGGCAGGGATATCCCGCCGCCTGGCTTCAAATGGGCAATTTTTTCTATTCCGGCAGCAGCGGTATCCGCCGGAATAAAGATGACGCCTCTCTCTGCTGGCAGCGTTTCATGGCATTGGATAAGGCGAGGCGGCAGAATGATCCTCAGGATTTTTTCTGGGAAAAATCCAATGCTCCCCGCATGGCGTCTTATGTCGAATCATATGGCAGGAATGCGGTTCTACTGCGTGCAAAACCGGTTCTCCGGGAAATCTTCCGGATTGTCTGCGGCTCAGGACTGGTGGTCAGTGGTTAGTGGTCAGTGGTTAGTGGTTAGTGGTTAGTGGTCAGTGGTCAGTGGTCAGTGGTCAGTGGTTAGTGATTAGTGGTCAGTGATTAGTGGTCAGTGATTAGTGGTCAGTGTAGGGGGAATGTCTGAGGGGGCGGAGTCGAAAAATGAAAAATGCAGAGCATGGGGGGTATTCACGCTCTGCATTTCTGCATGACAGGAAGATTTACTTTGCGACGATCAGTGCCGCGTCATGGGCGGGAAGAATGATTTTCTTCTTCCGGATAGACGGGACATCAAGGAGCTCATCGCATTCTTCCGGCAGACCGTATTTGTCAAACTCATAGGTCATTTCATGATCGCAGTCGTTGAAGATCGCGACGGCTTTTCTGCCGTTGACCGTTCCCGTAAAGACCTGCGGCCAGTAATCCATGGGCCATTCGAAGGGCGTTGCATCCTTGAGGCGCAGTTCCTGTGCGCGTCCGAGAAGCGCAAGCCGGTCGGGAGCGATCGTGCCTAGATTGTCGCTCGTGATGCAGACGCCTGTAATGATGCCGGTCAGGACGGACATTTTCGCCTCGCCATAGGTGTAGAATGCGTTGTCCTGACGTGCCATGAGCGTATCGGGATCGCAGCGGAACCAGCGGTCGTATTTCCACCAGTTCGCCATCGTGACGTGCATTGCATGACGGATCGAACATCCCGTATCCGCGTCGAAGTTTGCATAATCCGGTCCTTTGGCGTAGTAGTAACGGCTGGTGTCGCCGCTGACACGGCAGTTGTCAACGAGTCCGAGACACGGCATGAACGGCGGGCAGCATCCGAGAAGTGTCGCATCCGGCACCGCGTTGCGGATCGCCTTGAGCGCAAGACGGAACGCGCTGACCGGAGTCGCATCCGGATCGTGGCGCCTGCCGATTGCCAGCCCGTAGCCGAGACCGTCCATTTTGAAATAGGTGTATCCCCAGGAACGGAACGTCTGGAATACATGTGCAAGGTGTTCCTGAACTGCGGGGAGAGTCGCATCAAGGCAGAGCCAGTGGTGATCCGGCGGCGGAGACCAGCCCCGGATTGCAAGCGGTTCGCCCTTTTCATCCTTGACGAACCAGTCGGGATGTTCCTTGAAGACACGGCTTGCCGTGGACGCCAGCATCGGCATGGTCCAGATTCCCGCCTCCATTCCGGCGGATGTAATTTCCTCCGCGATTGTTTTCAGGGGCGTGGGCCATGCGTCGCGCTGGTCGAGCCAGTCCCCCTGATGTGTCTGGTAGCCGTCGTCGATCTGAACGACCTGCGCAGCATAGGGATCACGGTTGCTTTTCAGCGCCGCCAGATTATCCAGCAGGTTCTTTTCCGAGACATCCGCGTAGTAATAATACCAGGTGCAGTATCCGGTTATGTTTTTTGTGGCGTCAATCGGCTTCACGCCCATTTTCTTTGCCGCCGCATCCGCATATTGAATCATGAGCTCGCGCCAGTCGGGACCCTCCAGAACCAGCAGTTCCTCCGGTTGTTCTCCCGGCTTGATGAACGGCTGCCGGACGCTGATTCCGACAAGACGACCCTTGCGGATGACCGTAAAGTAGGTCATGGAGCGGTTTGCAGTCAATGCTCCGGCAAGCACATATCTGCCTGTTTGGACATCGCCTGCGACGACCATGTCGTGGCTTTCCAGCGTCCAGTCCATTCCTCCGAGCGCATACACGTTCGGGTTGGGAACGGAGGTTGCCATGTTGTTATTGTTTCTGTAAACGAACGTCGCCTCCGGCGGAAGGTCCAGCGGAAGGAAAGCGCGGTAGCATTCCGCTTCCGGCTGCCAAACGGTTGTCTGCATAAAAACTCCTTTTTGCATGTTGAATACTCCACATCAATATATAACATTCCGCAGATAAAAAAAGAGACTCCGGACGAAAAAACTATAAAAAATGTGCTTTCCTATGGTAGCTTTGTGCTCTCCGGCTATCTTCTGATTTTCGGTCCGCCCTTTTTCCGGATGGAGAAGCCGAAGTGCCCGATACAGCGGCCCAGATCGAAATAATGTCCGTGGACATAAGCCAGAAGTCCGTCTTTTTCAAGGTCGAGACGTCCTTTGTCATCCAGATATGACTCCGATACCTGAACCGCCAGAATATCCGCCAGAAAAAGCGTATGCGAACCGAGGGGAATCTCCTGTTTCACCCGGCATTCCAGACCGAGCGGACACTCTCCGATCAAGGGCGCGGAGATTTCGGAGGAGGGCAGGGCGGTCAGATTCCGTTCCTGAAATTTATCGTGGTCGCGTCCGGAGACGACGCCGCACCAGTCGGTCAGGTTCGCGAGGCGCGCAGTCGGAATGTTGAGCGTGAATTCTCCTGTGTCGTGAATGATTTCAAAGGAATAGCGTTCCGGGCGGATTGAAATGCCGAGCATCGGCGGATCACTGCATACAATTCCCGTCCATGCCAGCGTGATGATATTCTGTTTCCAACCTTTATTTCCGCCACATGCCGCCATAACAGCCGGAAGCGGTGCAAGTTGTGTGCTTCCCCGCCAGATCTGTTTCTTTGAGATTTTTCTGATCATGATTTTTGTCCTGACTTTGGTTGATACACCATAGTGCGTCTTTCGGAAAAAACAAGACGGATTGGAAAATTATCCGTTTCCTCCCGCTTTTACCGGCAGGCAGTGCGCGGAAAGAGAGTCGAAATGGAAACGCCCGGAGTTCCCGCGTTTTGCGCTGCCGGCGGTTCGCCGCCGGGGATGGAACCCAATGAAACAAAAAAGCCGTGAGGACACTTTTCAGATTTCCTCACGGCTGATATCTCAGGCACCTGTATTATTTTTTATAAAGCGACCCGAAGTTGGCGCAGGCACGGTAGTCGGCGCCTTCGAGGTCCATTCCGAATGCCGCCCATGCCGCCGGACGGAAAATCTTTTCCGGCGCGACGTTGTGCATGCAGACCGGAATGCGGAGGATCGACGCCAGGGTAATCAGGTCGGCGCCGATGTGTCCATAGTTGAACGCGCCGTGGTTTGCGCCCCAGTTTGCCATGACGCTGTAGACATCCTTGAAAGCGCCCGTTCCGGTCAGGTTCGGCACGAACCATGTGGTCGGCCAGCCCGGATCGGTGCGGTTGTCGAGCGCCGCATGGATTTTTGCCGGAAGCTCATAGGTGTAGCCTTCCGCAATCTGGAGAACGGGTCCGAGTCCGTGAATCCGGTTGACGCGCGCCATCGTGACAGGCATTCCGCCTTTTGTCAGGAAGTGGGAGGAGAATCCGCCGCCGCGGAAGTAGCCGAGGTTTGCAGGAACCCATTCCGTTGCGTCAAGACACGCCTGCGCTTCTTTTTCCGTGATTTCCCAGAACGGTTTCATGGCGGGCTTGCCTTTGATGGTCTGGCGTCCGGTTGCGTCCATTGTGGTTGCGCCGGAGTTGATCAGATGAATCAGGCCGGGAACGGCGAGTTTGTGTCCGGTTGCCTTCCTGACCGCTTCGGGGCTCCAGAAAGTGCGGACATCGGAGAAGCCGGACGCGGAGTTCGTGAGCAGATGCCCGAAGAGCATCGCCACGCCGTTGAGCCCGTCATTTTCCGTCGCCATGATGTAGGGCTTGCGGATTCCATTCCAGTCGAACGAAGAATTCAGGATTGTTTCCATGACGTCGCCGTTCGGCATGTGGTCGGTCCACTGGCGCTGTCCCTGGAAACCCGCCATGATGGCGTTGTGTCCCATGCCTTCCTCGATGAAGCCGAGTTCTTTGAGTTTCTCGTTGCCGACCATGAGGTCGCGGGCGATCATCGTCATCTTGATGCAGTATTCGAACTTCGCCTGCTGCTCTCTGGCGGAAAGTCCCTTTTTGCCGTTGTAGACATCCTTGCCGAGCTTGCAGTTCTTCTTCGCCCAGGCAACCGCTTTCTTCGCTTCGGCGGGATCATAGATATTTTCATTGACGCGGCGGATGATTTCCGTCATATCGACGGATTCGCAGCGCATGTTGAGGTAGGACTCATAGAATTCGGGATCAAGGATCGAGCCTGCGATGCCCATTGCGACGGAACCGATCGAAAGGTAGGATTTGCCGCGCATTTCCGCAACGGCGACACCGGCGCGGGCAAAACGGAGAATCTTTTCCGCCACGTCGTCCGGAATTTTGGTTTCGTCGGCGTTCTGGACATCGCGTCCGTAGATGCCGAATGCGGGAAGCCCTTTCTGCGCGTGCGCGGCGAGAACGGCTGCGAGATACACCGCGCCGGGACGCTCCGTTCCGTTGAATCCCCAGACCGCTTTCGGGGTATGCGGGTCCATGTCCATCGTTTCCGAACCGTAACACCAGCAGGGGGTGACGGTCAGGGAGACTCCGACGTTTTCGAGCCGGAACTTGTCGGCGCACGCGGCGGCTTCCGCAACTCCGCCGATGGTGGTGTCGGCGATAACGCACTGAACCGGGGTTCCGTCTGTGTAACGCAGATTTCTGGAGATCAGCTCGGCGGCGGCTTTCGCCATGTTCATGGTCTGGTCTTCCAGTGATTCGCGGATACCTTTGCGGCGTCCGTCGATCGTGGGGCGGATTCCAACTTTCGGATACATAGGACATACCTCCTTGTTTGGTTATGATACTATCGTTGCCCAATGTTCAAATTGCACTCGAAAATCCATTTTACAGGAAAAACATAGGTGGCAATATGAATTTAGTCAACACCTGAAATATGAATAATGTATGATTTTATATGAATAAAATAAACATCTGTCTTTTCCAGGCAGCCGCATGAAGACAGGCGAGGCTCGGATCGCGCCGCCCTCCTGTCCGGCGATGACACGGCGGCAAGGGCATTGCCGATGCCGGCTGCACCGCGCGGAAAGTTTACTCCGCCCTGTTTTCAGCGACTGCGGTAATATTGCGTTCCGAAACGGTCCAGTTTGTCGGTCAGGAAGAAAATCGCGCCGCTGCGCAACGGTCTGCCGGCTTTCAGCAGACGGTGAAACGCCTGCTGCATTGTATTGTGCGCCGGATAGGTGAGGGGGTCCTCATTGTCCATACGTCCGAAAATGAAGAAGATGCCGTCGCGCCCTCCGGCTTTCCCGAACGGAGTCATGTATCCTTCGCGCATGAATTTCGCCAGATTTGAGTCCGGCAGTTCCGTTTCCCAGTCAGGATTGAGTATCCATGACGCGCAGACAAACAGTTTGACGTCCTGCTTGAAATATTTCCGGAAAAATTCTTTTGCATCCAGCATGGACTGCTTGACCAGTTCAGGTTTCATCCCGCCCCCGCCGGGAATATGAATGCTCGGGACCAGTTCCCACGGCTGGCAGATTCCTTCCCATTCCGCGAGGTCAATGGTTACTTTGCGCCTGATCAGGACCTTGCCGTCTGGTGTGATGGGAGTTCCGGTCACATGATTGTCCAGAATCTTGAGTTTTGTGGAAACCAGCTCCTGAGCCGGGGTTGTGATCAACGGTATGGACCCGTCCGGCATGAAGCGCCAGTTATCGCGGCAGAATACCATCAGAGAACCGTCTTTCCTGTTCCGGTAAATTGCCGGAATCCAGTCCGGGCAGGTGTGCATGAGATATTCAAAGCGCCCGATCCTGAACAGGCGCCCGTCGATATAGTGCCGTATCCAGCCCGATTGCTGGAGTGTATGCCCCGGAAGCCCGTTGTGCCCTTCCGCGAAAATCTGAATCGTCCCCCCGATCCATTTTGCAATATCAAGCGCATACTGTTCCGGGATATTGAGACGCTCCACGGTTGCTTCGATCATGGGAATGGCGCTGACAGCGAACATCAGTTGAAATACGCCCGCATTTTCGCCGAACAGTTTCACCGGCAGGGGCAGGGAGCCGAAATTCGCCGCCGGCGTCCGGTGGAATACGGAGTAGTGCAGCAGCCAGGCATAAAATGCGGCTTCGGGCGTTTTCGCCACAATCCGGCAGACCTCCTCCATGCGTTTCAGAAGTTCGGGATCGCCGCCTGTGTGGGGATAGTATCTGCGGCAGAAATCCATTGTCATGAACGGAGGAATTCCCTGCGGCGCTGTCCTGGCGGCTTCTTCCCAGACGTCCTCCAGAATATGTTTTGCCGCGTGATCGAAGCCCAGAACGGAACAAAAATCGTCAATCGTCATATTTTCCTCTGCTTTTCTGCTTGAAAAATTGAAAAGGTGACTTCATATTAGTGTCATCCGGTTGTTACCATATCGCACCGGAATGAAAAATCAAGATTATTTTTATGAATTTAAGGATATTTTATGAACGTATATCATGCGGGTGATCTTTTTGATTTCAAACATCTCGCGGGCAATCTGCTTTTGAGCCAGGCGATCGCAAAAGCCTCATGCGGAAGATACAATACTTTGCTTCCTCAGGCGAATGAGGGCAACAAACTGCGGAACACAAGTATTCGGAACGGCGATCTGGATATGGTGATGAGTTGCCATCTGGCGCTGTTGAATTTCGATGGAACGGATCTGGATTCCGGTACCGTTGTGGAGTTCATGGCGGCGAAAATGCTGGATATCCCCTGTGTGCTGTTGCGCACGGACTTCCGCAATGCCGGGGATCAGGCGGTCAGCGAGGATCCGTGGAACCTGATGTGTTCCGGCTATCCGCGCAGTCTGACACTCCGGATCAATGCGCTGGCGCTTTATCATGAAACCGTGGTTTCGCCTGATGACCTTGCCGTATATGTGCACAGGATTGCGAAGCTGGTCACCGGTGCGTTGGATGAGGTTGCCGCCCGTCCGTCATTGTATGCCGGTGATCTGGAAAAGGCGGAACGGGTTTATTCCTGGTTTGTGAAAAGCTGCGGCGGCGGTTTTGAAAACGTGATGACTCCTGAGCGCATTCAGGCAATCCTCAAAGAGAAGGCGGAGTCAGGGCTGTTGTCATGAAGCAATATCATCCGACTTTGGATTCAATCCGTTTCTGCCCTCAATGCGGAGCGCCGGTCCGGACGCCGCCGCGGGAAAACTATCTGGAATGTTCCCGGTGCGGATTCGTCCTTTTTTTCAATGCCGCTCTTGCCGTGGCTGTTGTTTTGCGTGACGCCTCCGGCAGAATTCTGCTGACGCGCCGTGCGAAGGAGCCGGCAAAAGGCAGGCTGGATGTGCCGGGCGGTTTTGCCGATATTTTCGAAAAGCCGGAGGATGCGGCGTGCAGGGAGCTTGCAGAGGAGTGCGGGATCGTGCTCCTGCCGGAAAATCTGGACTATTTTTACAGTGATGTCAATCCGTATTCCTATCGCGGTGTGGCTTATGTCTCGACGGACCTTTACTTTTCGGCGCAGGTTCCCGACTTTTCCTCCGCCCGGGCGCTGGATGAAAGTTCCGGTATTGCGGTGATGTTTCCGCAGGAAATTGATATGAGAGAGGTTTCTTTTGACTCCGCAAGAAATGCTTTGAAACATTATATGGCGAGAAATGATATCAAACGACACTGAAACAAATAAATGAAACATCAGGTGCAACCTGAGAAAAGGGAGATGAAAGTAATGAAAGAGGAAAAAAGTGTTATGCCGGAAAAAATTCTGGCGTGGCAGCTGTTCGGCGCCGGATTTGAAAATTTCGGCAGAGACAATGAACCGTCTGTCCTTCCCATGCCGGAAATTGCGGACGATGAACTGCTGGTCAAGATCGAAGCGATCGGGCTTTGCTTTTCCGATGTGAAGCTGATTCGCGCCGGAGAGTCGCATCCGCGCGTGATTTCCAAAAATCTGAAAGAGGACCCTGTGATTCCCGGGCATGAAGCCGTCATGAGCATTGTAAAAGTCGGCTCGAAGATTCAGGACAAATTCAAAATCGGGCAGCGCTATATCATTCAGGCGGACGTCTATGTAAACGGCGTCGGATTCGCCTACGGTTACGCTCTGAACGGCGGTATGGCGCAGTACAGCGTAATCAACCAGAAAGTTCTGAATGGTGATGAGGGATGCTACCTGCTTCCCATCGCGGATTCGATGCCGTCCGCCGTCGCCGCCCTGCTTGAGCCGTGGACCTGCGTTCTTGCAAGTTATACGATCAAGCACCGCGTGAAACCTGCGGACCGCAGCGACATGCTTTTCGTGTTCGGTTCCCATGCATCCGGGTATGAACTCGGCAAACTGCTTGCGGAAGCCACGCCTGCTTCCGTTACGCTGGTGAAGGCTCCTGCCGGATTTGCCGCGGAAATCGCAAAGGCATATCCTGATACTGAAGTCAAGGTCGCGTCCGCGCTTCCTGCGGATGGAAAATATGATGATATTTTCCTCTGCGGATGTGAGCGTGCCGAAGGCGAGGCGGCGGCGAAAGCCGGCAAGATCGGCGCATGTATCAATTTCATCGGCGATTATTCCAGAGAAAACTGGATGTTCGACGTCGGCAGCATCCATTATCAGGGCTGGTTCTATCAGGGAACGACGGGAACCGATCTTTCCGCCGCTTACGGGCGGAATGTCAGAAGTTCGGTCAGGAAAGGCGGAACCTGCTGGCTTCCCGGCGGCGCGGGCGCAATGGGGCAGATGCACACGCAGTTGGCTGTGGACAGCGAGGACGGACCCGCACGTATTCTTGTGACGGATATGGACAAGACACGCATTGCCCATGTGAAGGAGCAGTTGGGGCCGATCGCCGAGAAGCGCGGGATCGAATTCAAGCTGATGAATCCTGCCGACTTTGCGTCTCCGCAGGAGTTTGACGATGCCGTGACGGCGTTTGCGCCGGAAGGTTTTGACGATATCATCATGCTGGTTCCCGTTCCGGCACTGGTTTCCGGCTCCGCAAAGCATCTCGGCAAGGACGGGCTGATGAACATCTTTGCCGGAATTCCCGCGGGCAAGGAGGCGGAACTACCGACTGCCGGAATCGCCGCAAACGGTTTCCGTTTCATCGGTTCAAGCGGAAGCCGCACCGAGGATCTGCGCCATACGATCCGTCTTGTGGAGGCGGGGACTTTGAATCCTGTTTCCGCGCTGGCGGCGATCGGCGGCATGAAGGTTCTGAAAGAGGGACTTGAGGCTGTTGCAAATGCGAAGTTCCCCGGCAAGACCGTGATTTTCCCGAATTGCCCCGATATGCCGCTGACTGCGGTTGACAAGATGCCGATGCTGGTCCCCGGGCTTGAGAAGACTTTTGCCGCGGACGGGACCTATACGACTGCAACCGAGGCGGAACTTCTCAGGAAATTCGAGAAGTAAGACCGTATTTCTGTTCTCTGGAGCCTCCGGTTTTTTACAGGCCGGAGGCTTTTTACTGTATAATTGTCGGTATTCTTTCTTTTCCTCCTTGAAATCATTCTGTTTCAGTATTAAATTGCTAATAAGTTTAACTATAATTTTTATCCTGAGTGTATTGTGCGAAAGAGAAAGCTGAAAAAAAATAAAAGGGTGCATGTCGTAATGACAGGCGCATTTCTCCTGCTGGTAAGCGGAAGTCTCTATGCGGATGGTTACAAGACGAATTCGGATAATTCGAATTTCAAGACGAACCTGTTGGATAAAAGTGCTTTCCAGATCAAAACAACTCCGATTCCGAAATTCAAGGACCTTTCCAAAGAAAAACTGGATACCAGCGCCGATTCTTATAAATATGTCGGGGCGAACCTGATTGCGGAAGGGCACGTTGTAATCCGTTCCGGCAATTTCCAGATCACCTGCGACAAGGCGGTGATCAATCTTCAGACGAAAGACCTTGAAGTCGCGGGAAATGTCGTTTTCTCCGGGACGGCGTCTTCTCCCGTCACTTTGACTCAGGATGAATATGATGAGCTTCTCAAGGACCCGACCTGCCGGGTGGTGGTGAACGGAATTGAGACCCTGCCGACCGGACAGCAGAAGATCAAGGCGACGGTTTATACGACAGCCGCTTATATGAAAGCGGCGCGGGCTTCGGGAAATCTTGACACGGGCACGCTGGAGTTTCGGGATTTTATGATCAAAACCGGGTTGCTTTACTGTTCCGGCAAATTTGCGGAACGTTTTCCGAACGGCAAGATCAAGCTCCACGACGCAAAAATGACAACCTGCGAATATGAGCTGGACAACAATGCGCATTATTCGATCGGCGCTTCGACCCTGACCCTGTCGCCGCGCGAGGCGAATCGCGGCGTGACGAATTACAATCCGGACTACGGTGAACATTCCGCATGGTCTTTCAACAATGTCCTCAGAGTCTGGGATTTTCCTGTATTCTGGTTTCCCGCGCTTTACAAGCCTGCGGATTCCAATACGTTCGGCGGACGTTTCGAGTTCGGTAATTCCTCGTCCTGGGGATATTATCTGCGGACCAGCAAGGAATTGGAACTGCTGGATGAGCCTGCTCTGGTGAAAGCCGCGGTCATGCTGGATTTTTATGAACAGCGCGGATTCGGTTACGGGGCGACGGCGGATATCCAGACCCCGGAGTCGCTTACCGAGATTTTTGCCTACTCGATTCATGACCGCAATCCTTACGATTACTGGGAAAGCGAGCACGGCGACGCCCCCGATGACATGAGTATGCCGGAATGGATCAAGAGAAACAGCCGTTTCCGCATCCCGAAGAACAGGTTTGAATTTAAAATTGCGAATCTGACCCATCTGACTCCCCGCTTGGATTTCAGAGGACAGTTCGACCGGATCAGCGACTACAACTTCCTTGAAGACTACTTCGAGGCCCGTTACGACTCCAATATTCAGCCGCCTACTTTTGCGGCGCTTGAGTATCAGGGGGAACGTTTTGCTGCGACTCTCCAAACCGTTGTCAAGGCGAATTCCTTTGACAGCATGGTGGAGCGCCTCCCTGAGTTCCGTCTGGATTTCCAGCGTCAGGAGCTGTTCAAGAATATTTATTACCAGGGACAGTCCAGTGTCGGCTATTACCGGATGAACTGGCGCCGTTACAATTACGACCGTGATGAAAACCTGAATCTGAATCTGTACGGCATTCTCAACCGGGAACGCCCGAATCTTTCCGCCGCCGAACTTGCACAGGCTGCTCAGATTATCCGCAATCAGAGCCTGTCGAATTCTGAAAAAGCGGCTCAGTTGTCGAGCCTGAACCCTGAAGCTTTTTCCGGATACTTTGAAGATCCCAAGGACTACAGTTCCTTCCGTTTCGATACTCTGCACATGTTCTATTATCCCATCAAGCTTTTTGATGCAGTCAACCTGATTCCGCGTGCAGGCGGCCGTTTCACCGCTTATTCCAGATCTTCAAAAAGGTCTGTTGACATTGAAGACCTTTACACGATCATCAATGCGGATGATATTGATTCGTGGCCGGATCAGTATTTGAAAGTTCAGAACTACGACCACAAAGGCGGTGCGCGCTACCGTTTCGTCGCCGAATTCGGTTTGGAAGCCAATACGAAGTTCTACCGCACGTGGCAGACGCCTAAAAATGCTTTCTGGGAAATTGACGGTTTGCGACACGTGGCGGTACCATACATCAATTACACTTTGATTCCTGATCCGACTGTTACTTACAAGAAACTTTATTATTTTGATGATGTCGATCAGATTGAACGTCAGAATTTCATCCGTTTCGGTTTGCAGAACCGTTTGCAGACCAGACGCAACTCGCAGATTTATGAATGGATGGCTCTTGAAAACTACTGGGATTTCCATTTTGACCGGACCGCCGGATTCAATCATCTCGGCGATCTGGGGACAATCTTCCGTTTCACGCCGTTTGCGAATTTGACGTTCACGACCGATCTTCTGCTGGACCTCGGCGGCAACAACGGGCATGACGAGCAGGTGACCCGCGGCAGTGAAAGAGTCGGTCAGCCGGGTATCTCCAACAAATTGATCAACCGCTGGAACACGACTCTTGCCTACAAGATCACTGACGACTGGATTGTTTCCGCCAGCTATCTGTATTCCGACGGCTATGAACAGCGCACCGCTTATTCCATGGGCTCGACTCTGGCGGCGATCAATTCGACTTCCCGTTTCCGCTCCTATTTCGAACGACACCAGTACCTGATGCTTACCCTGAACTTCCCGACAATGATTGATGAGCGCCTGAAAGGAATGGTCACAGTCAGCTACGATGTTGAAAAAGCTTTGGTTCAGAATGCCGGTTTCACTCTGACCCGCGATTTCCATTGCTGGTATTTCCAGTTGATGGGCGGCGCGTCCTGCGATCGTGACGGCAATGGAGAGCGGACATGGTCCCGTTATCTGAGTTTTGCCGTAGGGTTGAATGCTATGCCCGGACTCGGTTTCCACACGAAAACCGGTAACAGACTGTAAGTTCCCCATCGGGAAGATTTTTGTCCCCGTTTTTCTCCCTCTTTTTTCTGTTCCGGCTCTTTCATTGTGATAAATATTTTTTTTATTGTTTTTTTCTCCCACTCTTGAAAGAGAGCATTCCCGTGTTATATTAAAAATCACTTTTTTGATCACCTAAATGTTTAATTGAGAGAGTAAGGAGAAAAGACACGATGAATGCTTATGCACAGCGTGTGTTGGAAAACCTGAAGAATGCGGCTCCGTGGGAAACGGAGTTCCTTCAGAGTGTCACGGAAGTTTTTGAATCCCTCGGCAAAATCCTTGATGTGAACCCCAAGTATGAAAAGAATAAAATTCTTGAGCGTATCACTGTTCCGGAGAGAATTATCTCTTTCCAGGTTCCCTGGGTTGATGACAAGGGAGAGATCCAGGTCAATTACGGCTACCGCGTCCAGTTCAACAGTGCCATCGGGCCGTATAAAGGCGGGCTTCGTTTCCGTTCCACTGTGAACCTGAGCATTCTCAAGTTCCTCGGGTTCGAGCAGATCTTCAAAAACAGTCTGACAACTCTTCCGATGGGCGGAGGCAAAGGCGGGTCCAACTTCGATCCCAAAGGCAAATCCGACCATGAAATCATGGTATTCTGCCAGGCATTCATGCGTGAACTTTACAGACATATCGGACCGAATACCGACGTTCCCGCCGGAGACATCGGAGTCGGAGGCCGTGAGATCGGCTATATGTTCGGTCAGTATAAGAAGATTGTCAACAGCTATGACAGTGTCCTGACCGGAAAAGGTCTGAACTGGGGCGGAAGCCTTGTCCGTCCGGAAGCCACCGGTTTCGGCAACGTTTATTTTGCGACAGAGATGCTCAAGACCCGCGGTTCTTCCTTTGAAGGGCGCAAAGTGCTGGTTTCCGGTTCCGGAAATGTGGCGCAGTATGCGGTCAAGAAAGCGCTTCAGCTCGGCGGAAAAGTCCTTTCCATGTCCGATTCCAACGGAACGATCATCGACAAAGACGGCATTGATGCGGAAAAGCTTGCTTATATCATGGAGCTGAAGAATGTCCGTCGCGGCAGAATTGCAGAGTATGCGAAAGTCTTCAAAAGTGCGACTTATCATGAAGGACAGCGTCCCTGGCAGCTTGCCAAGACGGATATCGCCCTGCCGTGCGCAACTCAGAATGAGCTTGATGAAAATGATGCGAAGGAGCTTGTCAAGAACGGATGCATCTGTGTTTCCGAAGGTGCGAACATGCCTTCTACAATCGGTGCGACCAATGTTTTTCTGGAAAACAATGTGCTGTTCGGTCCCGGCAAAGCCGCCAATGCCGGCGGCGTAGCCACCAGCGGACTCGAAATGAGCCAGAACGCGATCCGTCTCGGCTGGTCTGCGGAAGAGGTTGACCAGAGACTTCATAATATCATGAAGAACATTCACAACTCCGCGCACTCCGTTGCCGCGGAGTTCGGTGAGCCGAACAACTATGTTCTGGGCGCCAATATTGCCGGTTTCCGCAAGGTTGCCGATGCAATGATCGACCTTGGCGTCTGATTCGGATTCCCTTGCAGGAATTTGACGGGAGAACGGTTATGGCTGTTCTCCCGTTTTTTCATGTCTGCTGAGCATTTTGTGTTATCTTAAACGATAAAAAATGACAGGAAATGATATCATATGATGTTGAAAAATGATAAAAAGCTGTCATATTACAGGATATGAACACATTATTTTTCCGGAGGGACAGCACTATGAAACAGTATGACGGATTTGTAACTGTAACAGCCGAGGACATCGGGTGCGACCCGCGTATCCCGAAAGGGGCGCAGCTGCTCTGTTCGGAGAAGATCAAGCCGCAGAACGGTGATTATGTTCTTGTCAAACGGGGAAGCGCGCCTCCTTTTATCCGCGGCTACTTTGTCCGGGAGGATGGCTCCATTCTTTTGAAATCGTTCAATAAAGATGCGGACAGTTATGTCGCGTCTGCGCAGGCGCTGAATGCCGCAGGAATCATGGTCGTGATCCGTATGGAGCATGATTTTCCTGCCGCCTCAAGAGTTGTGATTCCCGAACCGGAGAAAGCGGAAGGTGTTCTGCCGCAGGAGCATGTGTCCGCTTCTCCGCTTCCGGTCAACAATGATCCGGCGGAGCTTTTAACTTTTGATGAGGCGCAGGCGTTGCTGAAAGTCAGGCGGACGAAGATGTATGCTCTGCTTCGTTCCGGTGAGTTGCGGGCCTCCAAGATCGGCAAGCTCTGGCGTGTGGAGCGTGCTTCGATTCAGCAGTATCTGGCGGCGAAGACATATAAAAATTGACTTGTGACATAAGAACGGGGACCGATTCTGCTTTGCCTGCCGGATTCTTTCTTTTCATGTTTCTGTTCAAAATACACATCTGAAAATGCTTTATTTCATCTTTTCCTGCTTGACTTTCCTGCGATGAGAGTGAATCTTAAAAAAACGCAATGGTGCGGATCGAAAAAAACAAACGTAGGAGGTACTTATGAAAATGATGGCTGTGGCGGCGATTGTCTGCGGACTTGCAATGGGTGTGGCTGCTCAGGAGGCAAATCTGCTGAAGAACAATTGGAGACTTTATTCCGGAACCAAAACAACGGTGATCGATGCAAAAAGCGGCGTGATTACCTGTAAGAACACGGAGCCCAATACAAACGCCGGAGTTGTGCAGGGAGTGGTTCTGAACCAGACAGCCCCGAAAGCAATTACTTTTTCCGCGGAAAGCAAAGCAACGGATGTGAAGGGAACTGCAGGTGCAAACTATTGTCTCTATCTTGACATCACCCTGGCGGATGGTTCCAAGGTCTGGGGCCGCCTTGCCAATTTCAAGGCTGGAACTCATGATTGGGAGAAGGCGCAGACTACCTATACGCCGGCGAAACCGATCAAGAGCCTGAATTATTATGTGCTTTTCCGCAAGATGACGGGCGAGGCTTCTTTCCGCAACATGACATTGACTCAGGCAAAATAACGTTTTCCACTTGTAAACCGGGCAACCTGATGCATAAGACGGCAGGGAGTTCTGGAAAGGGCAAAACACTCCGCCGGATATATTCCCCTGCGGAGTGTTTGGGTTTTTGAATTGGTTATATACTGTATTCCGTCATGAACAAAATTTGATGCAGATTTCTGTTTCTGCGTGAAATGTAAGCTTCGCAAATGAGATTCCGGTATTTCCGCATGTTCTGCGTTGAGTTGCCGGCGGGGGCATCCGGGAACATGTGCTTCTTGTTCCGGATTCATCTTTCCACTTGAATTTTATACCCGGCGGGGGTATCTTACCTTATATCACGGGAGTAGGGATTATGAAACAATGTATGGAACCGGAAAAACTGCATCTGCGCCTCAGAAAAGTGATCGGACAGTTGAATGCAGTTGAGAAAATGATCGACAAAGATGTCCCATGCGAGGATGTTCTGATTCAGATCAATGCTGCAAAGAGCGCGCTTCACAAGATCGGGCAAATTGTTCTTGAGGGACACTTGAAGCATTGTGTGCGCTATGGGATTGAACACGGCGATGCGGAAAAGACCTTATCCGATTTTTCAAAAGCTCTTGAGCATTTTTCCAGAATGTCGTAATTTTTTCTTTTTTTTGACTTGACTCCGGAGGAATTGACTATATATTGATACCTATACGGGTATAGGTATATAATGAAAGGAGTATTGCAAAATGGAAGTTCTGGCAAAATCACATCAATCGCATGGACACTGCTGCGGTCATGAACACGGAGAAGGAGGCAGTTTGAAAAATACGCTTCTCCTGCTTGGCGGAGCTTTGATACTGACAGGCGCCGCCGCATCTGCACCGTTTCCCGAAACGGTCAGGGTCTCTGTTTTCGGTGTTGCTTATCTGCTGGCAGGGGGAAAAGTTCTGCTGGCTGCTTGCCGCAACATTTTCAAGGGAGAGTTTTTCGATGAAAATTTTCTCATGACGGTTGCATCAGTCGGGGCGTTTGCAATCGGAGAAATGCCGGAAGCCGTATCCGTTATGATTTTTTACGGAATCGGCGAATATCTTCAGGATTCCGCTGTCGCAAAGTCGAAGAAAAACATCGAAACACTGATGGATCTGCGGAGTGACTGTGCCAATGTAAAACGCAATGGCGTGGTTTTTGCCGTGGCGCCTGAAACGGTCGCTCCGGGAGAAACCATTGTCGTGAAGCCCGGGGAAAAGGTGCCTCTGGATGGAATTGTGCAGAGCGGGAGCGCGTTTCTCGATACCCGGGCTTTGACCGGGGAGACCGTTCCACGGAAAGTGTCGCCGCAGGATGAAGTTCTTTCCGGGACAATCAGCACGGATGGTGTTCTGGAGATTCAGGTTACGAAACAGTTTGCAGAATCAACGGTTTCCAAGATTCTTGACCTTGTGCGGAATGCCGCGGAAAGGAAAGCGTCCGCGGAAAAATTCATCACAAAGTTTGCGAAGGTTTACACTCCGCTTGTCGTTGGTGCGGCTCTTCTGGTTGCCGTTGTACCGCCGCTTGCGGGATTCGGAACCTTTTCCGCATGGATTTACAAGGCATTGAGCTTTCTGATTATTTCCTGTCCGTGCGCACTGGTGCTCTCAATCCCTCTGAGCTTTTTCGGCGGGATCGGAGGCGCGGCGCGAAACGGAATTCTGATTAAAGGAAGCAACTACCTGGAACTTTTGAGCCGTCTGGGATGTGTGGCATTCGACAAGACCGGCACCCTGACGCAGGGGGTGTTCCGTGTGGTGGAATACCGTCCTGAGCCCGGTATTGCCAAAGAGGAGCTGCTTCGTTGCGCCGCTCTTGCCGAGGCACGGTCCAATCATCCGATTGCGAAGTCGGTTCTTGCCGCTTACGGTCGAGTGCCGGAGGAAAAAGGCGAAGTGCATGAGATCGCGGGCATGGGAATCGAGGTGTTGATGCCTGACTGCGTCATTCATGCCGGCAATGCAAAACTGATGCGTCTGCTTGGAATCGGTATGGTCCGGGACTTTGCGAAAACTACGGTTCATGTAGCGCGGGGGAAACAATATCTCGGGTGTCTGCTGATTGCGGATGAGCTCCGTCCCGGAATCAGCGAGGCATTGCAGAGACTCCATAAGGCGGGAGTGTCGCGTCTCGCAATGCTGACGGGGGATAATGCGGCACTTGCAAAAGAGGTTGCGGAGGAAGTCGGAATTGATGTCTGCCGTGCGGAACTTCTTCCGCAGGATAAGATTACGGAGCTCGAAAAACTGATGGCTTCCGGGGAGCCGGGGCGGAAGACCGCATTTGTCGGCGACGGTATCAACGATGCTCCGGTGCTTGCCCGTGCCGATCTTGGAATTGCGATGGGCGGAATTGGTTCCGACGCTGCGATTGAAGCCGCTGACGTTGTCATCATGACCGATGACATCGGCAAAATTGCGACGGCTGTCGGGATTGCTGAAAAGACAAGATGGATTGTCTGGGAGAATATCATCATGGCGCTGGGATTCAAGATTTCGATCATGATTCTGGCTTTATTGGGGTATGCATCGGTCTGGTTTGCGATTTTCGCGGATGTCGGTGTGGCCTTGCTTGCTGTGGCGAATGCTCTCCGTTCCATGAGAATATGCAGAACGGAGATTTCCGGGGATAATTGACACCTCTGCACGGGTAATTTCCCTTAATTTCTCTCCACTGCCCACTTGTATGGAGAAGAAGCTGCAAATGCGGAAGCGGAAGAATGAGGCATTACAAAATTACACTCTCGTGCCTCCTGATTGAAAAAACGGATGATCGGTGTTATGTTATGCTTTTCCTGAATTGCTGAAGAAGCAGATAACTCACAAAACGGTACAGTTGTTTTTATGATCAATAGAATAAAAGTTCGCGGTGCGAGGGTACATAACCTGAAGAATGTCGATGTGGATATTCCGCTGAATCAAATTGTCGGCATTGCCGGGGTATCCGGTTCCGGCAAATCGTCACTTGCTCTCGGAGTCCTGTATGCGGAAGGCTCCCGAAGGTATCTGGACGCGCTTTCCACCTACACCAGGCGCAGAATGACACAGGCTCCGAAAGCACAGGTGGATGAAGTGCTGTATGTTCCCGCTTCCCTTGCGCTGCATCAGCGTCCGGGCGTTCCCGGCATCCGCAGCACGTTTGGCACAGGAACGGAGCTGTTGAACAGTCTCCGCCTGATGTTTTCCAGACTGGCGAGTCACCGCTGCCCCAACGGTCATTATCTGAAGCCGACGCTGGCAGTCGCCGCGGAACAGGAACTTGTCTGTCCGGAATGCGGAGGGGTTTTTTATGCGCCGTCCGCCGAGGAACTTGCGTTCAACAGTCAGGGTGCGTGTCCTGTCTGCGACGGAACCGGAATTGTGCGGGCTGTTGACCGGACGACGCTTGTCCCGGACGAGTCGCTTTCCATTGACGAGGGCGCCGTGGCTCCGTGGAATTCGCTGATGTGGTCATTGATGACTGACGTCTGCCGTGCGATGGGGGTCCGCACCGATGTTCCGTTTTCCGAACTGACGGAAAGAGAAAAGGATATCGTCTACAACGGGCCGGCGGAAAAGAAGCATATTTTCTATAAGGCGAAAAACTCCGATACCGCCGGAGAACTGGATTTTACCTATTACAATGCCGTCCATACCGTTGAAAATGCGCTGGCGAAAGTCAAAGACGAGCAGGGGATGAAACGCGTCGCGAAATTTCTCCGGGAGGATGTCTGCCCGGATTGCGGCGGAACGCGTTTGTCTGCGGCGGCAAGAGCGCCGGAAGTGCGCGGGATTCCATTGTCCGAAGCCTGCAAAATGACTCTTTCGGAACTTGTCAAATGGGTGAACGGTGTTCCGGCGTCACTGCCGGAGGAGATGCGCCCGATGGCGGAAAGCATCTGCGGCTCCTTTCAGGCGACGGCGAAACGCCTGCTGGATCTGGGACTCGGTTATCTGTCTCTCGACCGCGCCGCTTCCACGCTTTCAACCGGAGAACGGCAGCGGATGCAGCTTGCCCGTTCCGTCCGCAACCGTACCACCGGCGTGTTATATGTCCTGGATGAACCGTCCATCGGGCTTCACCCTTCCAATATTACCGGCTTGATCGGTGTCATGCACGACCTGATTGCCGACGGCAACTCCGTGGTGCTGGTCGATCATGACACGCAGCTGCTGTCGGTGGCTGACTGGCTCATCGAAATGGGTCCGGATGCCGGAGCCGGCGGCGGATACGTCATCGCCGAAGGCACGGTTGCCGATATTGAAAGGAACATCCATTCCATGATCGGTCCGTTTCTCGCCGGATGCACCCGCGTGAATGTGGAAAGGTTTGCAGCCGGAGCAGATGTGTTCTCCAACGGGAAGATTCATCTTTCCACGGCGGCAATCCATACCGTAAAACCGCTTGAAGTGGATATCCCCAAGGGAAAACTGACGGTTGTGACCGGCGTTTCGGGCTCAGGCAAGACAACGCTGATTCTCGAAAGCCTCATTCCGGGACTGGAAGCCGCAATAGCCGGCGGGAAACTGCCGGAACACGTTACTGCTGTGGATGCAGGAGGAATCAAACAGGTAAAGCTGATTGACGCCACGCCGATCGGCATCAATGTGCGCTCCACCGTGGCGACCTATGCAAACGTCCATGACGAACTGCGCAAAATCTATGCGAAAACACCGGACGCGAAAAAGTGTGGATGCAAAGCCGGGGATTTTTCCTACAATACCGGGAAATTACGCTGTCCCGCCTGCGATGGCACAGGGGTGATCAGCCTGGATGTACAGTTTCTGCCGGATGTGGAAATCCCGTGTCCGGACTGCAGAGGCTCCCGTTATTCAAAAGAGGCAGCCGGGATCAAATATCCCGCAAAATCGGGAAATGCCTTCTCACTGCCGGAACTGATGGACATGGATGTCAATACCGCGCTGAAGGCATGTTCGGAGATGAAAGTGGTTCATCAGCGGCTCAAGGTTCTTCAGAATCTCGGACTTGGTTATCTGACCCTAGGCGAGGAGACTCCGAGTCTTTCCGGCGGAGAAGCCCAGCGTCTGAAGCTGTCGAGCGAAATGGGCAGAACACAGTCGGACTCCGTTTTCGTTTTCGATGAGCCGACCATCGGACTGCATCCGCTGGATGTCAGGACTCTGCTCGAAGTTTTCCGCAAACTTATCGAAAACGGTGCGACAGTGATCGTGATTGAGCACGATCTGGATGTAATCCGCAATGCCGACTATATCATTGACATGGGCCCCGGCGGCGGTGACGAAGGCGGCAGAATCGTTGCAGCCGGCACGCCGGAATGTATCAGGAACACACCGCAGAGCCATACCGGAAAATATCTCTGACGACGATCAGAAAAACAGGGAAGCCGTGTCAAGTCCTGAAACGGTCGGGATGAGTTTTCCCTGTAAAGAAAACCGGATTCAGCAACGGACTTCGGCAAAGCGCCGGGACATACAGGGGATTCCGTCAGTTGCAAGTCATTCATGAAGCGGTTCATGCACCTTCCCGCCATCGTTGAAGCATTTTTATCTTTCTGCGTATCAACTCAGGATCGAACATCCGGTATCCGGCTTCGCCGTGAAATCCCTGTCTGACATCGTTTTCAACATAAGGCAGCGCCGTCGTCAATACATCCAGTTCAGAATTAACGATATGCCGGAACTCGTGAATCTTTTCTGGGCTCCATTCTTTCCGCAGAGCATACGCACGGTATGCGTTTTCAGTGCTTGCCCAGCACATGCCGCAAAGAACCGCATTGCCCAGTTCGCCTTTGTCGTCACAGCCTTTCAAGCCTGTTTTTAAAAGTGATACGCCGCAATTCCAGATTGCAGCCGTCTTCGCATAGGCTCCCGCCAGCTCCGTCAGAGAAAACTCATGATGATGCATTTCGCAGGCTGGCGAGAGATCATCGCCCCGTTCTTTTGTCCGGAGGTAGGAACATCCCGCATAAGTTCCTTCCAGCGGTCCGGGACGGTAGATGTCTGTATAAGCGAGAGCATAAGTCTGAACACCGTAATAAAGTGGTCCGATGCAGAACGGCAGGTGCCGCATTGCGGATTCAAAGAGACGCCACGCATGGTAAACAAGGAGGCTGTCGCATCCCTGAAAGTAAAATTCCGCAAAATCCCTGAGTTCCGTTTCTTCGCCGGATGACGCCCGGTGATTCAGGAACCAGTTGAATGCGCAGGTGTTCGCACTGAAAAAATTGCCGAAATTCCAGCAGCCCATGTATCCTGCATCGGGATGTGTCCTGTGCCATGACGCTTTTTTCCGTATCGTGATCATATTCGGAAGGGAAACCACGCTTCCGAGTTCATGAGTGGCGCCGAGCTGAAGCTTGCTCATCACATTCATTCCCAGTTCCCGGCACGCATGATATGTATTCTGGAAAGATTCCGACGGCCCCGGATAAAGCAGGGAGTATTCATTTATTTCAAAACCGGGACGTTCGGGCAGGTCAATCACTCCTCCCCGCTCGAAATCCGCCATTACAACAACGTCGCGCGGCAGTAATTCCAGCAGGGGGCGGCACGGAGCTGGCAGCCATTCCTGCCAGCTCCAGTTCCATGCGATAACGGAGATATCGGCGGAATGACGGCGGATTCCGTTCCGGAACAGCGTAATGAGCTCGGCAGCCACCTCCCACGGTTCACGTTCCCGGCAACGGGGGCATTCGATCAGAGGATAGCAGGCTGTCGGATTCACTTTATGCCTGCGCTGGTAACAATGGCCGGGAAATTCCGTTGCGGTAATCAGAATCACACCTCCCAGCCCCGGAAGTTTTTCCGCGATCTGGGCGGCGGATTCTTCCACAAAAGACTTTACAGCATCCATGGAGGAGCACAATGCAACCGTCTGATATCTGCGGCGGACTCCCGTTACTGCATTCTCCTCGGTGAGATATTCCGTCTGTCCGGCACATTCCGCATGATTCCGCCAGAAACGGCGATCCGCCTCCGGCACGCTCCGCAGAGGCTGACCATACAGAAATACCTTGATTCCATATCTTTCCGCTCTTTCGATCAATCCGGAAAGCCTGTCGAGATGTTCCCCGGCGTGAACTCCCGATTCGGGAAACGCGTCCGTATGCGTGATATGTGCAAAGCGTGCATGAATCCAGATGCCGTTGAAGCCATTGGCGGCGATCTCCCGGAGAAGTTCGTCTTTATAATGCTCCGGTGCGGTGTATGTTTCGTCGGTTCTGTCATCAGGAAATTCTGCGGATGTCCCGCCGAAACTGCTGTAGGGCGAACGCCAGATGCGGTAAACCATAATAAAAACTCCTTTTTCTGTTTCTTATAAGATATCCATGCGGCGGCATGAGATAAATGGCAAAAATGGAAAAGAGTTGATCTTTCTGGAAAATCAATCCCCCGATGTCGAGGCTCGCAGTATCAATCTGCTTTTTGATTCAGAGGGAGGATTCAGACATATTCTTCCGGAATTCTCTCGGATAAAGCCCGCTTCGTTTCCGGAACATCCGGGAGAAACTGGAAATATCGGCAAAGCCGCAGGAGTCGGCAATTTCCTTGATTGAGATTTCATGTTTGCGCATCAGTTCGACTGCAAGTTCGATCTTGCAGTTGAGCAGAAATTCATGAGGCGCCTGACCGATATAGAATTTAAACTTTTTGCGGAACGTGTCATAAGACATTGCATGTGTCCGGGCGACCTCCTGCAAGTCGTATTTTATTGCCGGATTCCGCTTGAACTGTTCAGCCGCCTCAAGAATCAGGGCGCAGTCATGATTCATCTCTTTGCCGCAAACTGCTTCATCATGGATCAGCCCGATCAGTTCCTCCACATAAACAATCAGCCTGTGCCGGATCAAATTCTCCCCATGCCGGTTCAGATTGATGATCCTGAGCATGAGCAAAGCCATTCCCATACAGTTGGAAAGCGGCAGTCCCAACCCGCCGGCGGACGCCAGCTCCTCCAACCCCAGCCGGATACGCCGGGCGCGGAGACCTCCCAGATCAAGCCAGATTGTTTCACGGCGGCTTCTCGCCTCCACGGAAACGAATTGATAGACGTGTCCCGGAAGCGCCCAGAAGATAAACGGTGCTTTCAAGTGCCGTTTCGCACCGTCCTTCATCACGATCAATTCGCCTTTCCGCAGAAGACAGAGGCTGAGATAGGGCGGGTCAATCGGTTTTGAAACATGGTACCCGAAAATCTTATGCGTCGCCTGAACGATTTCCAGATCGTCAAAATATCCCATAGGATTCCGCCTTTCTTTATTTTCAATATAGTGTCCCGCGGGAGAATGGCAAGCAGAAAAAAAGGAAAAATACCAGAAAGAACAACAAATGTCCAGAAATGCTATTTTCAACCCCTTGCTTTTCCATTATAATAGTTAACAAAAACAAAAATGGAACAACGGATGAGAGAGATGTAAAATGAAAATTTCCGACAGACCTTACAACGGCATTTACAATACGGATGAAAGCAAAGTTCCTCCCTGCGAGATTCCCTCGCCGCTCAAGACCGCAGATGGCGGAACCATCCGGAATGCTTTTGAATGGATGAACTTCCGACGCCCCGAACTCCTGAACCTGTTCCGTGACGAGATGTACGGCTGGATGCCGCCGCGGCCGGACAGGATGTATTTTGAGACGATCTCCGAAAACTGGAACGCCTTCGACGGCACTGCGATACGCCGGGAAATCCGGATTCACTGCGAAATGAATCATGGCGGGAGCAAATATTTTGACCTGCTGCTCTATTGCCCGAAAAAGATCAAGGCTCCGGTTCCCGTGTTTCTCGGGCTCAACGGACGCGGGAATCATGCAGCCTCCCCGGAAAAAGAGATAAGAATCACGCAGGAGCCGGTGGTAAACTGGTCTGCGCATGAGGTATTCGCGACGGAACCGCCGGATGAATCAACACGCGGAGTGCAGACGGACTTCTGGAATTTCCGCGGGCTTGTGGAACGCGGGTATGCCGGAGCGACACTGTGCATCAGCGAGATCTTTTACGATTCGCCGGAAGCGTTCCAATCCAGCATTTACAGCCTGTTCCTTCCCCCGGAAAAACTGACTGCGCCGCAACGGGATTTCGGCGCGATCGGGGCATGGGCGTGGGGATTGTCCCGCGCGTTGGACTGTCTTGAACACGAGCCGCAGATCGACTCAAAACGGGTGATTGTCCACGGACATTCCCGTCTCGGGAAGACGGCTCTCTGGGCAGGTGCCGTCGATCCGCGCTTTGCAATGATCATTTCCAATGAATCGGGATGCGGCGGCGCGTCTCTTTCCCGGCGTATTTTCGGAGAGACCATCGACTTCCTGCTGTTCTGGCGGACCTACTGGTTCAGCTCGGCGTTTCAGCGTTACCGGAATCATGAAGAAAATCTGCCGTTCGACCAGAATTTCCTGATTGCCCTTGCCGCGCCGCGGCCGGTTTATGTCGCCAGCGCCACGGATGATCTGCACTCCGATCCGAAGGGAGAGTATCTGTCCGCCGCCGCTGCCGCCGAGGTCTACCGGCTTTTCGGCGCGGAGTGCAGGGGACTTGATCCGGGCAGACTTCCCCCCTCTGATGTTTCCATCGGCGGGGAAATCGGCTATCATATCCGGACGGGAAGTCATGACGTCACTCCCCTTGACTGGAAATTCTATATGGATTTTGCCGACCGTTACTGGCAGATATAAAAAGAAAAATCCGTTTCTTTTATGGATTATCTACGGAAAGAGAAAGAGGCTTGTATGGCATTGCGGGAATCGGTCGCGCGGGATGGGGATATTGCCTCGAACTGATCATTATAAAAATCTGTATGAAATTGTCGCCGCCGGCGATATTGAGGCGGACAGGAAAAGATGGCGCGGCGTTACCTGGAATGCAGGGGGTATCTGAAGTTCGGAGACATACTCAAGGATCAAGATACCGTCAGGAATAATTCAGAATGCAGGAACAGAAAACAGATAAATAGAAAGGTGGAATGAAAAATGCCGCAGGATTTTCCTCTTGTGCCGACAGTCAGAGCGATCCACATTGACCTGAAAGGAATGCCGCCGCGCATGGAACGGCTATTGCAACTCCTCAGGCTCTATGCGGATGCCGGTTACAATACTCTGCTTATTGAGTGGGAAGATATGTTTCCCTGGAAAGAGGAAAAGTTCAGGAGGGCGGAAGCCTATACGGAAAAGGATGTTCAAATGCTGGCAGAACGGGCAGCCGGTTTGAATCTGGAAATCATTCCTCTGATTCAATCTTACGGACATCTGGAAAATGTGCTGCGGCATGAGAAATACGCCGCCTGCCGGGAATTGGACTGGCTGAACTCCGACTTATTCCCCTCGCCGGAAGGCAGGAAACTGGTGACGGATATGATGGAAGAAATACTGGCGCTTCTTCCTCATGTCAGATACCTGCATCTCGGCGGTGACGAAGTCGGCAGTCTCGGGTTGGGACGTTCCCGGAGCTTGCCGGAACTTGCCGGAGGCAAAGAATATCTTTATCTTTCACACATGAAAACGCTTGCTCTTCATTTGAAAAAAAGAGAAATTCGCCCGATTGTCTGGAGTGATATGCTCATCGGCTTGTCGTCGTTTGAGTTAAGGGAGTCTGCCTCTCTGTTTGATTTCGCAATCTGGGGCGGCGCCAATCTGGAGCGTCAGGCGGAACTTTTTCTTGCCGCGGGAGGGCATATCTGGGGCGCTCCCTGCTTCAAAGGGGCGGACGGAATCACTTCCGATCTGCCGAATCTTTCTGCCAGACGAAAAGTGATTGACGCTTATCTTGAGCTTGGCGGAAGATACCCGCTGACAGGACTGATTGCCTGCGGCTGGAGCAGATACACAACACTTCGAAGTCAGTGTGAACCGTTTGAAGGCGCTCTTGATTCCGCTGTCATCACCGGATGCCTTTTCTCCGGCAAAGTTCCAAAGCAGGATGAAATATCAGGAATACTGGAAAAGAATGGCTTCTATCAGGATCATCAGCGGTCAAAGGAGTTGCTGGAAAGGCTCACTTTGCTGCGCAAGCGTTGCAGGCATTATCTTTTTGATGCGCTGGAGCTCGCTGCATCGCAGGAACGTCTGGGCGTTACGAAGGACAGTAAAACGGCATGGTACTGCCTGATGGAGAAACGCTGTCTGGAAGAATATACTCTGTTAAAAAAAGAATTTCATGTACATTTCGACCGTTTTATCGCAGAAACGCTCGTTGAAGATTATCTTGAAGAACGCTTTATTCCGTTCCGCCGGGGAATGGAGTTGATGCGGGAAGACTGCGGAAAGTATGGACACCCTGATGCGGAAAAGGGGTATCACGAGGTATTCGGCTATTAAATAAAATGAAAGGAAATGGAGAAAAATGGAAGAGGTATCCCGTATTGACTCAGAAAACAAATGGGGGCTTTGCCTGCGCTCCTGCAGAAGAAATTTCACTATTGTAGAACTTCTCATTGTAATTTCGATCATCTCAATTCTGACCGCGATATTGCTTCCGGCTCTCAGCAAGGCAAAGGGGACGGCAATGGGAATCCGCTGCATTTCAAATTCCAGACAGATCGGAACGGCACAAGGCCTCTATATTGACAGTTTCAACTATTATCCTCCATATTCGATGGGAGGAGCCGACTATACATGGGCGTCTCTCTATGGCGGACTTTTATGGAACACTGATTATTCCCTGGCGTCACATTATAAAAAGTTTACGGAAAACTGCATCTTCCGGTGCCCGGTTCAAATAGACTGGGTCCCCCTGAAGCAGGCGACGAGGACACTCTCCTATATCAGTTATGGCTGGAACGGGGCGCTGTTCGGATGGCAGGAATATTCAAGTGTGCTGAACGATCCTGCCGGCGAAAAGAAGACGTCTGTTAAATCCGGACTGTTGAAGATGCCGAGCAAAACTCTTGTCATAGGTGAAGGCTGGAATTCCAGCGCGGCAACATACGAGGATAAAACCTATGCAGTCAGGCATATAGGCTCCAATCTGATCTCCTCTCCAACAGCCAGTCTTGCATTTCGCCATCAGAAAAGGATGACCGTCTTATATGGAGACGGCCATGTATCCGGTGAACCGCAGCGCTGGATCATACGGGGCAATACAGTCTATTGTCCCTGGAATATAGAAAACAAAGGGTTGGACAATCCTGCCATCGGGGTACGGCCGCCCGTCTCCACAGACCCCTATAACTGACGAAAAACTCATTAATCCAAAGGAATATTTTTATGGAAAAGTTCAATGGCCTGGGTATGAGTCTCGGCAATTTATCACGATTGTCCAATGCACAAAGCCGTTCCATCTGCAGTGAAAACCCATCCGGAGGAAAAGGGGCGGGTGCAATGGCGGAGCCGAAACCGGACGGTCCTGCTCGTGAACTGGGACGCGGCTGGAAATGCAGCGCATGGCGCTCAATCTGTCCGAACGAAGTGCTGACTCTTGCAGATATAGAGGGGTCCGGCGCAATTCAGAGCATGTGGTTCACCTCCTCCGTTACCCGGGAAATCATCCTGCGTATTTACTGGGACAATCAGGAATATCCTTCCGTGGAGGTTCCCGTCTGTGACTTTTTCGGTGCCCCATGGATCAGGTTCTCAGAACGTGGAACCGCCGGGCCCCTGATTCTGCTCAATTCACTTCCCGTAGCCATCAACCCGAACCGCGGCATGAACTGTTTCTGGGAGATGCCTTTCAGGAAACATTGCCGGATCACCGTGGAAAATCTCAGCCCCGATCAGTCGATTCCATGTTTTCACCAGATCAATTACACATTGACGGAAGTTCCCGATGACTGCGCCTACTTTCATGCTCAGTTCCGGCGGGTCAACCCGCTGCCTTACAAGGAAGTCTACACCATTCTTGACGGAGTCAGGGGCAAGGGACATTATGTCGGCACCGTCATGGGCTGGGGAATCAACAATAACAACTGGTGGGGAGAGGGAGAGATCAAATTCTATATGGATGGCGACGGAGATTTTCCGACTATCTGCGGAACCGGAACGGAAGATTATTTCGGGGGAGCATACAACTGGGATGTGGACGGAAAATACACAACTTATTCCACACCCTTTATGGGAATGCATCAGGTAATCACCCCGGACGGGCTTTATCAATCGCAACACCGTCATGCCATGTACCGCTGGCATATCATGGACCCCATCCGTTTTGAAAAAGACCTGAAAGTTACGATTCAGGCATTAGGCTGGCGCAGCAACGGACGTCTCTGTCCGGGACAGCATGATATATCTTCCGTTGCTTATTGGTATCAAACTCTTCCGGGGGTTCCATTTCCCACGCTCCCCGGCAGAGATGAACTGGAAATCATATAACAAACGGGAATCTCCCGCACAAAAATACAAAACATCAAAAAAAGAAAGGTCACATCATGGAAAAAAAACATTATGCAATTCTTGCGGCAATGCTTCTGTGCACCCCGGCTTTCGCACAGGTGCAGGCTCCGCCCCCATCCGCTTCGGAAGACCTCGTCAACCTTATTCCGGAAAAATTCCGTTCCTTCGACCGGCTGACTAAAAACGGGAGGGGAGCCACAATCCACGTCACTCCCGGCAAAAGCTATCTCATAACTCTTGCGGCAAAACTCGCCCGCCCGTCCACAAACCCGGACTCCGCACTCAGGTTTGCAATTCAGGAAAAAGGGAAAAAGGGATACCGCTTCTTTGAATGGCATAAGTTGACCGCCGAAAACTTCACACAGCTTTCACTTCTTTACAAGGTGCCTGCAAATGTGACCTCAATTACAATCGTACTCAAACCCCGTTTCACATCGGAAGAAATCGGCATCTGCAAAGATTTCAAGGCGACGGAGATATCGGAGGAAATTGACTGATGAGAAAACTCCTGGCATCGTTTCTGCTTTTCAGCGTCCTGCTGGCCTCCTTGAGCGCTTTTGACATCGTAAGAGACGGCAGGGCAACGGCGTATATTACGGCAACGGAGAGACTTCCTCCCAAAGTCATGGCGAGCATCAAGCGTTTCGGGGACGATATAAAAGAACTGACCGGTGCGGAAATTCCATGGCAAAAGGCAATGGGCAACAAAATAGAAGTTGTTCACGTCAAGGCGGGAATAGATTCCGACAACACCGCACTTGTTTCTTTTCCGGACAAGAACACCATGCGGATTGCGGGCGGCACTTACGGGCTGGCGAGAATCTTCCCGCTTCTTCTGGAACGTTTCGCCGGAGTGGTTTATCTTTATCCCGGGGAAAACGGAACACATTATCCTGAAACAAGGGACTTTGCCATCCCGGAAAAAACATTCACGTTCAAACCGTTCTTCGATCTGAACCGTGCACTTACCAATCAGGACAATGCCTATCTCAATCTCCTCGGTGCGAAATGGGCGCTCGGCTGTGCGCATGATGTTCCACGTTATATCCTTCCGATCAAGAAATATCTCTCTGTTTCCCAATGGCCCGCGGAAGAAGTCTTTCCCGTAATCAACGGGAAACGACTCGATATGAAGAAAGAATACAAAAAATTCGCTCCAGGTTATCAAAGTGATTTCCAGCCATGCCATACAAGTCCCCAATCCGTTGCAGAGGCGGTGAAAAATATTGAAACCTATCTGAAGGAACATCCGGAAACAACGTCGATTTCGCTTTCCCCGAATGACAACCGTGGATACTGTGAATGTGCCGGATGTGTCAAACTCAATACTGCACGTTCCAAACCGGCAGTCCGCATGTTCGGCCCGGAATACCTTTATAAGGACCATTCCAGAAGTTATTTCCGATGGTGCAACCAGGTTGCGGAAGAGGTCGGCAGAAAATACCCGGATATCCGTTTCGGAACTCTGGCATATCGGGAAACTCACATGGCGCCGGATTTCAAGCTCAATCCCAGGATTACGGTTTATCTTTGCTTCGACTTCGGCTGTATGCAGTATCCTGACGTCAGGCGGAGGTTCAACCAATGGGTGGCGGAATGGGAAAGAACCGGTGCAACGCTCGGAGTCTGGGAATACGGTTTCGGAGACTCCTATTACACTTTACCGCGAATCGGGTTCAGGCATCAGGCGGAAATGTTCCGTTTTCTTGCAGACAACGGTTTCCGGGCGTTTTTCGGGGAAGGCGCCGAGTCCCTTGCCGATGGCCCGAAACGTTACCTTTATATGAAGCTCATGGAAAATCCTTATGCGGATATTGAAGCATTGCTGCGGGAATGGTATGATGCCTGTGTCGGCAAAGAGGCTGCTCCGTATTTAAAGCAATATTTCGATTTCTGGGAAACATACTGGCCTGAAAAAGCATCCAGAACAACTTTTTCGGAAAGCAGAAACGCTGTTTACCATACGATGACTCCATTTGGCCCTTACATGTACGGACTGGAGAAAAATGATATGCCGCATTGCCGGAAACTGATGGAAAAAATGCTTGCCGCAGCGAAAAAGAACGGTTCAGAGGCGCAAAAAGTCAGAGCACATAATCTCATGCTGGCATTTGAATATTTCGAATCCGGTGCACAGGCGTGTTTTGCCGGAATCCTTCCACCTTCCGGCACTCCTGAAAATGCGGCTCAGGCACTTGTTGTACTCCGCGCCCTGCCGGATGCGGAACGGGCATTCGAGAAGCGGCGGGCTGTCATGAAACAGTGCTCGGCGGACCCCGCGCTTGCCTGGTGGCGGGGAATCAGGAAGATGGAACAGAAACAAACTGCCTCGCCCACAGAAAAAGCAGTCGCGCTGACAGGTGGTTTTGCATATGATCCATATGTCAGGGAGGAACTCAGGAAAATCGCACGGAATAAAAATATCCCGCTCATGACACGGCATATTGCGAATACCATTGTCAAGTCTCAAAAGGAAAACAATCTTCTCCTTGAAATTCCTGAATTCGTTTCATTGGCAAGGGGCAGACATACTGTGGCACTCCCCGTGAAAAATGGCGAATGGCAACATGATATTCCTGTCAGGCAGGGAAAATATCTGGTGAGAATGAAAATCACGATCCCGGAAGGGGATCCCATGGGAAGCAATACGTGGATCAATCTCCGTCTTCAGGGCCGGACTGCTTACGGAAAACCTGCCGGAGTGTATCTTGACACCCCGAAGATCACACCGGAATCAGGACAGACCTATATGATGTACAATACCATAACACTTGATAAACGTGCAAGTTATCTTCAGATAACGGCAAATCTTTTTCACTTCAAGCCGGGAACGAAGGTTGTTATTTCTGATCTGGCGGTCATTGCGCTGAGTGATGAAAAATGAGTTGCAGCCCCGATTGAAGCGTATGCTGATCTTGCGGAAATGAAACGTCAGATCGAACAGAGATGGAGAGTTCCGGATCATACGGTGAAATCGGGGCGCATGGAGCAGGGAAAATGCTTCGACAGTTGAAATAATGGCAAAATAAATCTGTGACGCTATTGCAAAACAGGACGAAATGTTTATAATAGAAAAAGACGTTTCCCGTCCGGTATTGATAATATAATTCAGTAAAAAGGAGTTACTGCAATGGCAAAAATCTCTGACAGTGTTTGTCTGAATCATCCCGACACCCCCGCAGTCACCCGCTGTGCAACCTGCGGCAAACCGGTCTGCAAAAACTGTATCGTGAATAAAAACGGCTCGAATTATTGTTCACAGGTGTGTGCAGACAATGCGCAAAAATCCGCCGGACGCGTCAGCGAAGTCATGGAAAGCAGGAAACGTGCCGATTCAAGAAGGGGCGTAAGAACCCTGGTCATCCTGATTATTCTGATTGCGGCGGGTGCGGCGGCGTATTATTTCTATACAAAGAATAAAGACGATGTTGACCGGTTCGTGCAAAAGACGGAAAAAGAGCTGGGAGAAAAGATCAAACAGAATGCCGGCGAGACCAAAAAATCCATTGAACAGGGAATTCCGTCCAACTCGAAGTATAAAGCCGATCGTGAAGGGATGGTCAAGTGATCTGAAATATTTTCGGGGATTCATACCCCGCCCTTCGGGTTGGCTTTGAAGCGGAAGAATGTGCGATGAATCAAGGGGATTGCCTTTGTCGCGGTCCAGCGGTCACGCATTTCCGGCGGTCCCCCGAAGCTTCGCTTCCCGTTTTTGCGCGGGTAGAACCGCCGCCGGAAGGATTTCGCTTCCGGTGGTCAACTGATGCTGTTGGATCGCGGCAGGTCACATACTGTTTCGTATTTTCGTCATTGGTTTGGCTTTCCGATACCCCGCTGCCTGCGGGGGCAGTTCATTTTCGGGATGCCGGCGATCCGCATTTGAGAAAACTTCCGGACTTTCCGTGAAAAAACGGAAAAACATGCTAAATTACAAAAGATTTCTTAATCGTGTGAATCCGGCAAACCGGAGAATGGCGGCGGTATGAAAAAAACTCTCTTTCTTCTTATGGCATTGTTTGCAGGCTTTCTTTCCGCCGCGGAACTGAAGCTTGCATGTTTCAATCATTTCACCTCCTATTTCAAGGATTTCAGGCGTCCGGAAAATGAGATCGTCTCCATCCGGAAAATGCCTCAGGCTGAAATCATAAGGCAACTTGCCGCCGGACAGCTTTCCATGGCGATCACGGACCAGTTGCCGGAAGATTTGCGGAACTTCGATGTGACGGAACTTGCCGTTGCAGGAACCATTCTTGCGATCCATCCGGAAAATCCGCTGAAGACGGTTTCCTGTGCCGAGGCAAAAGAGTTGCTCGATGCGAAAATCCCGACATGGCGTCCTTTGAACGGCAGACGTTCGCAGGTCCATATTTACAGAGTGGCGTCCAATACACCGCGGCCTGTGATTCATCACTGCGGAAAGTGCGGTTTCACGCCTCCCGGAGCAAAGAAGAAGCGCAAAGATGAAAAGCCGGAAAAACGTGCGATGGTTCTTCAAACGGAAAACAAATCGAAAAGCTTTGTCCTGCTGTTTGTCGATCCGGACGGCGTTGCGGAACTGCCGCTTGCATCCTACGGCGAGGATCGGGTGAAACTGCTTTCCGTGGACGGCGTCGCTCCGACTCTGGAACACTTCCGAACCGGCAGATATCCGCTGTCGCGCAAAATCTACCTGATTACGGCAAAACACCTGACGGGCTCCGCGAAGGAGCTTGTCTCATACATAAAAAGCAGAGCATTCGCCGCAAGGCTTTATGCGGACGGATATCTGCCGATCGAACAGAAAGCGGAACAGAAATGAAAACTTATTTTGTGACCGGAACCGGAACCGGCATCGGAAAAACTTATACAAGCGCGCTGCTCGCAAAGGCGGCGGTCCGCGCAGGACTCAGAACAGCCATGATGAAACCGGTTCAGACGGGGATGAAGGACCCCGCGGACGGTGATCTCGGGGAAATCCGCCGCAAGGTGCCGCAGATACTGGACATTCCTTCCGGGCTTGCCTGTCCCTATTGTCTTGCGTATGAGGCGTCGCCGCATCTCGCGGCGGAAAAAGAATCCGTCGGGATTGATTTTGCCTATATCCGGGAATGCTATGACCGGATCGTGAAAGAGTATGCGCCGGATGTGGTTTTCCTGGAAGGCGCCGGAGGGATCTGCGTGCCGCTTTCCGCTGGTGTCTTGACGGCAGAGCTGATCAAATACCTCGGTTTTGAAGTGATCATCGTGGCGCCTGCCGGACTCGGCTCGATCAATCACACGCTTCTTTCTCTTGAGTATCTGCGGAACCGCGGCATCAGGGTTGCGGGGGTGATCCTGAATCAGTTCAGCATTCCGCCCACGGAAATTGAACTTGACAATATCCGTATGATCGAATCGTTCGGCAGGGTCGGGATTCTGGCGAAAGCCTCTGACGGCGCCGCTGAATTCAGTGAATGCCGTTTGTTTGAAAAATAATTTCATCGCCGGAAGGGACACCTGGAGTGAAATGCCCGAACTGTGACCTGGAGCTGAACAGGGAATTCTATGAGAAAGTGATCGTCTTCCGGTGCCCGGGGTGCGGTGGGCGGATGGTTACTGTCTCCGGGCTGAGGAATTTCAGCGGAGACCGCGCTTTTGTCGATCTGCTGTGGAAGACCGCGCAATACGGCTATTCGGAGACGGGTTCAGTCTGCGGGAGTTGCCGTAAGCCGATGCGCCGCGTGACCCTGCCGCTGGCGGGCATGCCGCTGGAGCTGGATGTCTGCTGTTCCTGCCAGACGGTCTGGTTCGATTCCCGCGAATTGGAGCGGATTCCCCTGCCGGAACCGGAGAAGACGGATGAACTGCCGCAGAAAGCCAGAGAACTGCTGGCTTTGCGTCAGATACAGCTTGAGGAGGAGAGAATCAACCGGGAGGTCGGCGGATGCAGCGGCAGTGAGGATGCGCCGGATCAAAACTGGAAATATCTTGCTGCACTGCTCGGTATGCCCGTGGAGCTGGATGCTCCGGAGTGCCGCCGCCTGCCGCTTGTGACGTGGGGGATCGCTTTGATCTGCATACTGGTTTTCGCGTTGACGTTTCCGCATTTGCGCGAAACCGTCAACGCATGGGGTTTTATCCCTGCGGAGTGGACCCGCAAATGCGGATTGACTCTCCTGACTTCGATGTTTCTTCACGGCGGAGTCTGGCATCTGATCGGCAATCTTTATTTTCTGCTGATTTTCGGTGATAACGTCGAAGATGAATTCGGGAAATGCAAATATATCCTCCTGCTTCTTGCGTCGGGGTTGTGCGCATCGGCGTTTCATGCGCTGTTCGATCCCCGCACCATGATTCCGTGTATCGGCGCAAGCGGATTTATTTCCGGGGTGATCGCCTGTTATGCAGTCTGCTTTCCGAAAGCAAGACTTTCGTTCCTGCTGGTTTCCAGGAGTCTTTTTGCTTCTCTTATGCTGAGACGCTGCTGGTTTTCGCTTCCGGCATGGGGTGCGTTTGCGATCTGGCTCCTCCTGCAGATTCTGATGTCATCCCGGCTCCGGTCCCTCACCGGCGGCGTTGCCTATCTTGCCCATATCGGCGGAGCCCTGCCGGGAGTGATTTATGCAATCTGGTTCCGTCTGAAACGGAAATCTTCATCATCTGCCGGATAGTTGAGCTTTGGAAAAAGACAGGCGGGGCTTGATGGAAAGACGGAAAGAATAAGACTTGGTTTTTCAGTTTTTCTCCTGCGGATTTCCGGCGCCTTTTTCCGTTGTATTCCGTTTTTTCGGATAATATTCAAAAAAAATTCTTTTTCCCTATTGACAAAATGAAAAAAATCCATATAATATTAATATGAAAAATATTTCATACAAAAGATTGTTCTGTGAAAAATAAATCATAAAGGTTTTATGTCGAGCAAGAAATATAATATTACGGCAATCGCAAAGCTCGCCGGAGTGTCTCCGGCGACGGTATCGCGTGCATTGAACAACCACCCTTATGTGACGAAAGAAGTGCATGACAAGGTGTTTGACGCGGTGCACCGTCTTGGTTATCAGCCTCGGATGCCGTCTGACAGGAAGCGCCTGGCGATCATTATCGACAACCGGAACATGATCTTGAATTCCTATGCGAATACCATGCTGTTTCATCTGAGCCGTTTCTGCGACCTGCATGACATTCGCGCTGAAATTGTGGGATACTCCAATCTGGAGTTGCTGGAGGAGAATTTTCTGAAAGTCGCAATCGTTTTTCAGAATTTCCTGATGGAACAGGATGCGAGGCAGTTTCCCCATACTCAGTTCATCTGCATCAACAGACAGATTCCTGGATATGCGTCTGTCTGTTCAGAGGAGGAGCAGGGGATTGCGGCGGCGATGCGGTATCTGGCGGAGCGCGGGCACCGGAGAATAGCGCTTGTCCTGCCGAATGCGAGCGATAGCAGGAGTGTCATTCTGAGACGCGGCGCTTTCTGTAAAATCTCGGCGGAAGCGGGGATTCCTGATGCGGAATCTTTGATTGCCTGCATCGACCAGAAACCTGTGGAGGCTGTTGCCCGCGTAATCCGGGCTCAGAAGCCGGACGCGTTGTTGATTGCGGGGGAGGACATGTTGTTCCCGACCAGTTTTGCCGTGGCGATGCTGGGGTTGTCCGTGCCGGAGGATCTTTCTGTCATCAGCTACGAAAACAATTATGCGTCCGCTTATATGGTTCCGCCGCACACCACGGTCGCGCAGGATTTTACCCGGCTCGCGGAACATGCGGTGAATCTGGCGTTGGAGGCATTGGAAGGGCAGGTCATTTCTGACAGGCATATTGAGGTTCCAAACAGTTTCATAGAGCGGGATTCCGTGAAAATACGAATGACAATAAATCAATAAACAAAAGGAGTTACGGAGAATGAAGCATCAATTTCGCAGGAACCGGGCAGGAACATTAGTGTATTTTACATTGATAGAGCTCCTGGTCGTTATAGCGATTATCGCCGTTCTGGCGGGTATGCTGTTGCCTGCGTTGAATCAGGCGCGGCTGAAAGCTTACGACATCAAATGTCTCGGCAACCTGAAACAGTTGGGAATGGCGCATTTGAATTATGCGGGGGATTACAAGGGGGAGTTCTGCAAATCCATCTTCAATACGTCATACGCATGGTTTGACAAGTCTTTCAGTCCCTTCATGACAAACAATTACATTCCGAAGAAGCTGAGAACGGAGGGCGGCAGTCTGCTGGACTGCAAACGGGTACCCGTTACAGCAAATCCGGTCACCAACAACGAAAAGAACCGGAATCTGTCCGCCTATGCGCTGATACGTGATCTGGGAAATATGAAAACAATGCCGCGCCCGACAATAAAAGCCATCGTCTGTGACGGGCAGGGATACCGGGTGACTTATGAAAACTGGAACGGATACGACGGGACGCTCAACGGGGCGGTTTACCCTGCACACAACGGTGTCCCTTACATTGCATTTGCCGACGGCCATGCCGGGTCGTTCAAGGGAATGAAACTGATTCCCTCCGCTTCTCAACTTGCCTGTTACAGGGTGTGTTTTTATGGAATTCCGGGCAGTATTGAGCAGAGCTGGTATGATTATTTCATGAGATATGCAAATAAGAATTGAGAGAGGAGACTTCCCATGCCGAAACGCATAGACGCATTCCAGCCGGCGCTGCCGGAAGAATTGCTGATGCAATATAATTTCTTTGAACTGTATCCGTTCGACGGAGGCGGCAGGTTCATACAGCAGGAGATTGTCGCTTCCATAGATGACCGCATGATTGCGGAAAAAATAATTTCCGGCAGCGCTCTGTCGTCATTTCATACTGGCGGGAAGCTCAATTTTCAGAAATATGAACAGTGGGACACGATCGAAAAATCCTGCTGGCTCAACCGGATGTATTTCGTCGTTTCAATGGCGCGGGCGGCGGCGCTGAACCATGATTCCGGACTTGCGGAGACGACCGTCGACATTGTTCTGGATTTTCACAGGCGGTACTGTCCGCCGTGCGGGAAAGAAGCTGTGGCGGCGCTCAACCGGCGGGTCACGGAATCGCGGGACCGTGACTACAACAGCGGCAATGGAAACGGGATAACGGAATATCAATGGTATGATTTCCAGCCCGCGGCAAGAATCGTCAATGTGCTCCATGCCATGTTTTTCCTGCGCGGTTTCCGGACAATCGGTGATGAAAAGTGGAGGCTGCTTGATGAGTTCATCCGCAATAATGCCGATGTAGTCTGCGACGGCGAGGAACAGCTTGAACTTGCTCCGGGCAATCATCAGGCTCTGCGCGGGCTGGCTCTGCTTTATGCCGCACGCTATTTCGGCGACGAGCGTTACGCAAGGGCGGGAAACCGCATCTGCAACTATCATGCGGTTCATGACTATCTGCCGGACGGCATGCTCATCGACATGAGTCCTTCGTATCACATCTTCGAAGCGTGGATCGGACGCGATGCGCGAATTCTCGGAAAACTGAATCCGGAGGCGTCCGCCATGCTTGAACGCGCGTTTGAAATCTGCGCCCGCTTCCGTTGCCCCGACGGACTCTCCATTGTTCTGAACGACGGCTATCCGCTTGACATGCAGGGGTTTCTGAAAAGCATCGGCTGCGATTCGGAGAAAGCCTCCCGTGATTTTCTCCTGCCGGACTCTCATATCCTGTTCAGGAAGTCGGAACACTTCTTTGCTGTCCTGGATGCAACGCCATGCACCGGAAAATATGCGCATTTCCATGCCGGGAAAAACGCTTTGACACTCTGGTGCGGCGGGCATCCGTTTCTGATCGACAGCGGATGCTGCGGATATGACGATCCCGATTTCCACCGGTGGTTCAAGCAGCCGGAAGCCCACTCCACTCTGCTGGTGAACGGATGCGGGGACAGTATTCTCAAGGGGCGCTACATGTGGGGGGCTTTTCCGGAAAACACACTTTCCGCCGACGGTTCGGAAATCGTGGAACATTCCCCGGTCTCCGAATGGCGGGGTGTCGTCTGGACCCGTTCTCTGAAACTGGACCGGACCCGTGCATCTCTCTGTGATAACGTCCGTTCGGAAACGCGGAAAGATTTCGAGTTCATTTTTGTCCTTGCCCCGGAGGTGTGCTGCCAGATCAGGGAGACGGAGATCCTGCTTGACAACAGGGGGACGAAGCTGAATCTCACGTGGCAGGCAAATGTTCCACTCACATGGAAACAACTCCCCGGGAAGGTTTTCAGCGGGTTCAGGAAGCGGGACTCCATCCGTCTTTCCGCGACTCTTTCCGGTGATGAAATCGAATTCCGGCTGACGGCGGAATGCCGATCCGCTGCATGTAATCCGGGACACGGCAGTTTCAGAAAATCATAAGACGGCGCAGATCAATTGACAGAATCAGAAAAACAGGAGGAGAATAAGAAGATGAATCAAAGGAAAAGATTTTTTATGCAGACTAAGTTCCAGACAATGAAAATGAAGCTTCTGTTAACCGGGCTGATGTTGTGCATCAGTATATTGGAGGGCTCGGCGCAGAACCTGGTCCGCAATCCCGGCTTCGACGGCATGAAAGCATGGAGCCTGACCCAATGGACTAAAATTTACGGCAGAATCAGTACCGCCGACCGGAATATGATTCTTGCGAATGATGATTTGAAACAGACCACAATGGCGCAGCAGGGGGTGAAGCTCAAACCGCACACGGAATATCGTATTTCCTTTCGGATCAAGGGAGAGAATATCACGACGGACGGAGCGAAGAATTCCGGCGCCTGCATCATGATTCTGCATCAAGGCAAATATGTTTATGAATGCAGTCCCGCGGGAGCATGGAAAACGGTTTCCGGCACGTTTGACTGGAAATCGTGCGCCTTGACTTTCAAGACCGGTGAAACTACCGGCTGGAGCACTCTTTATCTTGTTCTGCGCAAGAGCACCGGAACGGTCCGCTTTTCAGATATCCGGCTGGAGGAAACGGCAAAGCCTGTCGCCGCAGGCGGAAATGCGAAGCTGATTCCCGTATGCTGGCAGAAGAATGTATGGAATCTTGCTGCCGGAACGCCCGGCAGTATTTTCTGCGATTTGCGCACGAAACCGGTGAAAACATGCAGGTATGAGATCGAACTTGACCTGCCGGAGGGAGTTGAACTCACCGCAGCTTCCCCCTGGCATCAGTACACACCGGAGCGTTCCTCTGACCGCATTGTATCCCTGCCATCCAGAAAAGGATCCGCTTTCCGGACTTATCGCATTGCTCTCGACTCAAAATTTGCCGCAGCGCTTCTGCCGGACTCTCTTGCATGGAACAATTACTATCGGCTTTATCTGACCGCGTCCGGAAAGTCAGCCGGAGGCAGCGCTTTTTTTCGTTTTTACGCAGACGGGAAAGAACTGATGCCGGAACAGAATTTTCAGATCAATGTTCTGCCTCCGGTCGCATTTCCGCAGGAAAAAATAAAAAAATTCGGGCTCCATATTTCCTATCTCTACTGTCTGACGGCTCCTTTGCCTGAAATCCGGAATTCCGGTGTGAACTACTGGAGGCATCTGGCGGAGAAGCCGGAAACCTTCACGGTCTTCAGATTCGGGTCGTTATCCCCGGAGATCAGGGAACAGGTATTGCGGGATTTCAAAGTTTCTCTGTTTGTCGCGACCCGCTATATTACGCCTCTGGGAAACTTTGCCGGCTGGAAGAAGCAGAGCGGAGTCCATGTGCCGGGAATGGTGCTGGCGGACGGCAGACAACTGGAATGGGCGTGTCCCTCCCATGCCATGCGGAAAGGGACGCCTTTCTGGGAGAGTTATGTTTCGGGACTGCTTCAGAAGAAACTGGATGAATTGCCGCAGGCTGTCCGCATTGTATGGGATATTGAGCCGGGCGCAAAAGATTATTGCTATTGCGACGTTTGCCGGAAGAATTTTTCCGATTCCGTTTCATCCGGTAAAACACTGACGGCGGAGGAGATTCGCCGGAATCATGCGGCGGAGTGGTTTCGTTTCCGCGTGAAGCAGAATGCGGAGATCATCAAACGTTTTGCCGAACTCTGCCGCAGAAAGTTCCCGGGAAAGGAACTGGTGCTCTGCACAGACCCGTTGCACGCTTCTCCGCCGCATGTTCAGGAATGGTGCGGTGTGGATGTCCGTCTGAGCGATGCGGATTACGGGCTGTTCATGAACATGCCGTATTATCAGGGCGTGCGCTGGTATGATGATCTGGCGTTCAATCGGAAATCACTGAAGACGCCGAATTATCCGTTGATCGATCCCTCGGAAAATATGGAGATGTTTTACAGCCGCTACACACCGGAAGGTGTCGTGAATATGGTTGCCGCGGCGGCACAGGGCGCGCGCGGAATCGGGTTCTGGCCCGGGGATAATTTTGACGGAAAGTATCTCCATGCGATTGCAGAAGGCAGCGGAATGATCGCGGACGGCGAGGAGTATTATTTCGGGGAGCGGTGCGACCGGATGGCGGAAATCAAGCCGGTGAATGTGGTGGAGATGACGCTGGAGGACCGGGGGCGGAAGGCTGTGGCGACTGTGCCGGATTTTACGCCGTATCTGCGCTTTACCGTTCATAAAAAGGATTCCGCCTGGCTGGTGACGGTTTTCAATTACCATCCGTCTCAGGATCTTCTGGCGAGGATTGCGCTTCCTGCCATCCCGCGCTCCGGCGCCTGGCATGTATTCAGCTTGAAAGACCGCAAGGCTTATTCGACAGCGAATCCGGCAGACGGATTTCTCGCGGAAGTTCCGGCGGGAACAGTCCGCCAGTTTGAGATTGCAGAGAAGAAAAGGAAAACGGCAGGGCATATTGCTCCGGAGGCTCTGGAGAAAAAACTTGCCGATTTCCGTTCCAGGAACTCCTCCGCCTCCCGTTTCCGGAGCCTCCGTGAAGGAAATTGTTCTGTCGGCTGGGGAATTCTGCCCGAGGGAAGCGGTCCGATGCTGAAGCTGTCGGCGGGAAGCCGTTCCGTTTACCTGGACCTGAACCGCAATGCCGCGGTCACGGGGTGCTACATTGATGATTTGGAGGATATCCTTTCCGGCGAGGGGAGGGGGGTAATGGATGAGTTCAATCTGTATCGTTACCATGAACCGCTGGCATTTGAACTGACGGATGCGAAAATTGTGAAAGGGATTCCTGTTGTCAGGCTCGCCGCCGTCGTTCCCGCATCTGAAAACGCCGACCCGAATTCAACCCTGCCTGCCGGGCTCAGAATCGAAAAGACCGTTTCGCTGGAGGACGGCGGGAAAACGATTCGTTCCGTTTACACCTTGCTGAACCCGGAGGGCAGCGGACGCACAATGAAAGTCGGATTCCGTTTGAAGAATCATCCACGCCTCGGCGCCGCATGGAACAGCGGCAAAGTGCTCAGTTCACTGTGGAGGATAGGGATGAATGGAACTTCGGGCAAGATTTCGTTTCAGGGGGCGGAACGGGCTGACAATCTGATTCTTGCCGCCGGTGAGAGTACGGGTCCCGGAGAGTTGGCTGGAAAGATACTGCCGGACCGCTATACGGGAGGCGCGGCGGAACTGTCCGCATCATTCAACGGTCAGAACGCAAAAATCGGCTTTGAGCTTCTGCCGGATGCCGAATGCGCCGGTTTCCTGATCTGGTGGAGCAACAGTGCCGCATCCACGCTGGAACCTCTGACCCGTGAGAAAATGTTGAAACCGGGAGAGCGCCGGACGGTTGCCTCTCTGATCCGGATTGGAAAGTGACCTTTGATCCGGGGGGGCGGGAGACAGGCGGAAAAGAAAAATGCCCGCCTGTCTTTTTTATGGCTATTCCGTTCTGCCACGCAGGACGAAGAACCAGAGCAGGAGCCAGAAAATGACTCCTGCCATACTGATGATCCAGAACAGCAGTCCGCCTTTTACCATGACGAGGGGCAAAGCGAGAGAAGTGATGATTCCGCCGCCCATGAAAGGTTCATGGAAAAGCTGTTTGTAACCGAAAGCGGATGCCGCACAGGTTTTGTTTTCCGGATCGACGGTGCGCAGGAGAAGAAGTCCCGTCGCCGTAACTCCCATTGCCTGACCGAATTCCGCGATAGCACGCTCGAACCATGCGACTTTGAAAAGTTTCGGCGCAAAATAGAGCACCATGAACACGTTCCACAGCGTTCCCGACAGAACCAGCAGGAGCAGCGGGAGCCAGTAGGCGGCGACGAAGTCGATGCGGATCGACGCCACGGCGGAGAGCACCAGAAAGTCCAGCGCCGCTCCGGCGAGCCTCTGCATTTGCCCGTGATCCACAATGATATGCAGTTTCGTGATGCGCAGAACCATCTGAAGAAGGAGTCCGCCGATCATACAGAGCGGGAACAGCGGGAAACTCGGCAGGATGCGCATATTGCGGATTCCTTCGGGCGCCACGGTATCCAGCAGGAGCAGCAGCTCCTTGAATCCGTAGCCGATCAGCACCGCAATACCGATCAGGGCGATGTGCAGCGCCAGGGAATCGACGGAGTCGGAGAAGACGGTCTGCTTTCCCGCAGGCGGCTGTTCCTCCGGCGGATAAACGCCACGCTGTTCCAGCTTCGACTGATCTTCGAAACTGCGGATGTTGGTGATATGCCCGCGCCTTGCCGCCCAGTTGATGAGCCACATGCCGATGACGATGCCGAGGATCATTCCGGCGGTCGCCATGGCGAATCCGAGGTCCTTGCCGGTCTCCCAGTCCAGATGCTCGAAAGTTTCGGTCAGCCCCGCCACGGTGCCGTGCCCGCCCTCGAATCCGATTTCCAGAAGGTTGCCGAATTGAATCGGAACCCCGAACAGCGGCAGGAGAACCAGCCCGGTCACTCCGAGTCCGACCGCATATTGTCCCCATGCAATGATCTGCCCGAAGCAGAGCTGGGGCGCGGTGATGTTCCAGATGCCGCGCAGTTTTGGCGTCGGCGCTCCGAGGAAAAGCGAGGCGAACACGACGTTGATCAGGAAGCCGGGGAGCGCATTCCATCCTGCGAACCAGTTCGGGGAGAGATGCGGTCCCGCTGTTTTGATGAGAAGCAGTCCTAGCATTCCGCCGATCACCGAGGCGGGAAGATAGAGCTTCTGAAACAGCGGAATCAGGCTCCGCAGTATTTTACCGAACACAAGCAGCAGACAAAGTCCGCAGAACGACATGACAACAATCATTGTTACCCCCGGTTAATTCAACATCTTGATTTCAAACGGATTCCAGCATCAGATAGGAAGCGCGCGGCATCGTGACGCCGATTTTGCCCGTTTCACCTGTTGCAACACTGCCGCTTCCGGCGATTCTTTTCCACTGTGATGCACGTGTCTGCGGCAGAAGGAGTTCCGCCTTTTCCGCTTCTGCTCCTGCTTCCCGGTAAAGAATCAGATACGCTTTGCCGGTTTCCGCATTGTGGGAGAGCAGTCCCGTGAACGCCTTGCCGTCGGGTTCCTGCCCGACCGGATGGATTTCACCGGCGAAGATGGCATCGCGGTGCGTTTTGTGAATCTCCATGACCGCTCTGATCCCGGCGCGGTCTTCCGGTTTGACTGTGGACGGGGCGAACCAGAGCAGGGGATTGGCGAACATCGCGATTGCCGCCCAGTAGTCCTGCGGGTAAGTCTGCGGCGGGCACCACGGTTTCTGCGCATAGAATTCCGGATTGATGTCTCCGGCATACGGAACCTCGATCTGGAGTTCCTGCGGACGCATGTATTTCGCAAGCCGCCAGAGAGAGCGCAGAGTCTTTTCCGGGTGATAGCCGACTCCCCACAGATGGCAGACATAACGGTTTTCGAGGAAAATATTGCCGTATTCAAGGAACAGGAAATACCCCGGACGCTGTCCGTTGGTGGTGTCCAGGTTGAAGTAGACTTCGCCGTTTGTTTTTTCCCTGACGTATTCCAGAAGCGAGCGGAGATTTTCTTCCGCTTCGTATGTTCGGATCATGACGGAGTCGATTTTGAATGCGTTGAACCCGTATTCCCCGTGAAGTTCCAGAACTCGCTCCGCAAAAGCTTTCCAGTCCTGATATTCACAGTTGAATGACGGCGCCATCCAGAGCCCCGGCAGAATCCCCGCCTCTTTTGCCGCTTTCATGATCGGAGCGAAAGTCCCGTTGAGACGCTCCTGTGAAATTCTCCAGAATTTTTCCGTGATATGCCGGTTTTTAGAACTGAGTTCGGCGAGCGAACCGCCCTCCTGCCATGCGTCGTCGATCTGGTAATGGGTTGCGCCGACTTCCGCCGCCGCTTTCATTTCGTCGATCAGGAATGTTTCGGAAACCAGTTGCGGAAAATGCCCGCAGCCCCACGGATTGACCATGACCGAATAAGGCTTTGCGGAGAAACGTTTTTTCAGAAAAGCTTTCAGCAGCGCGTCCCGTTCTTCGTCCGAATGATAGACCAGCAGGTCATGGCGGTATCCGCGGAATGTTTTGCCGGGGCGGATTTCGGACGGATGGATTCCCCAGGAACAGGAATGGATTTCTCCGTCTTTGACGCGGAAGTCACAGGTTTCCATGTCACGGCGTTCTCCGCTGGGCGGCGCCTCCTGCAAATAGAGAAATCCCGCGCCGGAACTGTTTTTGCAGAACAGAAGATTTCCGTTCAGGTATTCCTGATCCGCTTTGTGTTCTTTCATCAGTTCGTCGTGATAATCCGTTCTTCCCGCGAAAGAGACCGTCTTTTCCGGCAGGAAACCTTCCGCGCAGAGAATGCTGTCCGCACGCGATTCCCGGATGTCGGGACGGTAGAGATCCTGATCCAGATTGCCGCGCGGAGTCCAGTAGAGAATGGGAAGCACTTTCGGGCGGATTGCATTTCGGACGGAAATTGCGGGGAAACCGGGGTAAATGATGTATTCCCGCAGGTATTCGGTTTCGGAAACCTCCTCCCGCATGGAGATTGCAACTTTCACGTGTTCGGAGTCCCTGAAAGACTCCGGCACCTTTTCCGCCGAAATATCGGTGACTGCCCAGGGAATCGCCGGATCCATCCCCGCCGGATACATCGCGATGAATGCGAGGTCGGCGTCCGCTTTCGCCGGATTTGCGAATTCCATGCCTTGCGCATCTTGCAGTGATACGGTGCGGGGAGTGCCGGAGGAGAGGTCCAGCTCACGGCGGATTTTATTGTTTGCGATGACCAGAGTCTGCCCGGAAAGGGTGACTTCGATGTCTTGAAAAGAGATCAGTGTTTTCATGATGATTGATTTGACGGTTTCCATTTGCGCTGGCGCGCCGCTTCATAAAGCAGGAGCGTGGCAGCAGTTGCAACATTCAGCGAGTCCATCTTGCCGAGCATCGGGATGACCACCTGCACATCGGCGGAGTTCATCCAGTAGTCGGAAAGCCCGTATTGTTCCGCGCCCACCACAATCGCGGTGCCGCAGGTCATGTCGTTTTCTGTGTAGACGCGGTCCGTGTGAGGTGTTGCCGCGAGCGTTCTGATTCCGTGTCTGCGGAGCCATTCCAGCGCTTCCCCGGAGGAGGTTTCCACCAGCGGCACGGAGAAAATCGCCCCGGTGCTGGCGCGGATCACGTTCGGATTGAAAATATCCGTCTGACGGTTGCAGATGATGACGCCGGTGGCTCCGACTGCGTCCGCACTGCGGAGAATGGAGCCGAGGTTGCCCGGTTTTTCGATGGTCTCCGCCACCAGGTAAAGCCCGTCTTTCCTGACGGGCATGGACTCCAGTCCTTTTTTCTTCATTTCGGCGATGGCGATCAGTCCCTCCGGACGGTCACGGTAGGCGAGCTTGATCAGGATTTCTTTCGTCGTTTCATAGATTTCCGCACCGGAATGTTCAATATCGGCAATCAGCTTGTTTTCGTTTTCCCCGAGATAGAGTTCGGGACAGCAGAAGCATTCGCGGATTCTGATGCCGAGCGCAAGCGCGCGGGAGAGTTCGCGGTATCCCTCAAGGATCGTGACTCCCTCCCTGTCGCGTTCGCGCCTTTCGCGGAGCGCATAGGCATGTTTGACTTTCGGGTTTTTCGCACTTGTGATCTGTGTGACCATCTTCGCCTCAATGATTTCAAATGGCAGTGAAAGCAAACAGGACAAACAGGAACTGCATCCTGTCTGCCCTGCATTTCTGTAACGTTTTTCAGTTGAAGAAAACTTCGGAGGAGTAGACGCATCCGTTGTCGTCTTCGAGATTCAGATACGCGGCGGTCCAGCCTTCGGGCAGGGTGCCGACCACGGTTCCGTTTTCCCGGTTGAGCTTTGCCGGATAAGAACGGAACAGGCAGTCGTTCCAGCATTCCGCGGCGCGTGTCGCCACGAGTTCCGCCGTTTTGATTTTAACGGAGGAGTTCCATTTTGCGCCGAGGCGTTCACCCTCGTCGTCGAGTTTGATTTTCGTGAAGCCGGGGAATTCCGCGCCGGAAACGACCGATTTTGCAAACGGAAGAATTTCGGGGGCATTCATCCCTTCATTCTGGCTGTGCGGCATGTTGATGCGGAGCGCACGGTAAGTCTGTTTTGGCGAGAGCTTCGTGGATTTGTTCCAGTTGAAGATGTCGAATGCCGCATCGGCTGTGCCGTTGATCCAGAGAATCGGCAGTTTCGTATTTCCGAGATAGTTGTTCGGGTCCCACAGAGAAACCCATTTCTTGAGATTCTTCATGGAGATGGTGTCCGGAACCAGCTTGAGACTGTCGAACCCGCCGCATCCGTAAACCGGAGCCGCGAATTTGAAACGGCTGTCGAAAGAGACTGCAAGCGCGCTTGCGAATCCGCCCCACGAAATTCCCGTAATGCCGATCCGTCCAGCGGCGACGCCTTCGAGGGAGGCGAGGTAGCTGTTTGCTGAAATGATTCCGGCGACCGCATGGTATGCCCACTGGTTTTCAGGGGCTTCATCGACTTTTGCAAACTGATTCAGATGCCCCGGACCGGAGAACTCATGGCGCTCGGATTCGGGAACCGCATTCACCATGGCTCCGTCTTTCTGCGGCACTCCGCCGAACATGTCGATTGCGATTGCGGCAAATCCGCGGTCGTTCCACATTTTGACCCACGGGGCGTAAGCTGTGCCGCTTCCTCCGTGGACGAGCACGATTCCGGGAGCCGGATTTTCTTTGGACGCTCCTTCCGGCACTCCATACCATGCAAAAACTCTGGTCGGTCTGCCGTCATATTCGGGTCCTGCAAGGAACACGCTTTTCACACCTGCGTCCGCCGCTTCGAAGCCTTCCGCTTCGAATGTTTCCGGGACAGCGAAAAATCTTTCAAAATCAAACATCATTTACATCTTTCTTTGTCTTTTACTTTCCACATTATACGAAACTTCCAAATTTAACAGTTTTTCCGGTCAATTACAAACTGCCGGAGAAGAAAAATAAATTTTTTTTCCCTTTTTTTATGCTTTTGAAGTCACTTTCAGGCAAAATGTCCGCAGCGCCAGCTCGTCATTGACATTGGTCCTCATCGCTTTCAGCAGATCCTCCGCGAAAGAAAGCGCCTTGTATGCTTTCTCTTCTTCCGGCTTATCCTGTAAAGACGCCGGGTCCAGAATTTCCGGATTCGGAAGCATCTCCGCGCCGAGTCCCGAAGCCAGCAACGCGAGCTGTGCGAACCATGTGTGGATCATGCTGATGAACTGTTCACGGTAGCGGCGGTATTCGCTGCTGGTTTCGCCCTCAATCCGTTTTTCGATGAGCTTGACTCCCGCATTTTCCAGATTTTTTGCGGCTTCGACCCGCGCCGCCCAGCGCTCTTCGACCTCTTTCTTCGCCGCGTCGTAAAGAGAATCCGCGATGTCGATCAGCGCCCGCGCGGAGTCCTCGGCTTTCATGATGCTGCGCTCCGGATTGTTGAACAACCCCGCGAGAATTGCCGGAAGATCGGCGCTCCGCGGAAATTTGTATTCGCATTTATTGTCCGTCAGGGCGAGAAGCTGGCAGCGCGAACGGATCGTCGGCAGAAGATGCGAAACGCGCCCCGTGGTCAGGATGAACAGGCATCTCCCCGGCGGTTCCTCCAATGTTTTCAGAAAAGCGTTCTGCGCAGACTCGTTCATCGTGTCCGCCTCCTGAACGACTCCGATTTTCCAGCCGGATTCCGTGATGCTGCTCAGGTGGAACAGTGCCTCGAACCAGCGGAGCGTGTCGATGTCGTCGGAGTCCTTGCCGATGACGATTTCGCGCGCCTTGGAGGTCGGGGCAAGCGTATAGGTGTCCGGGTAGATTCCGTTTTTCAACTGACGGCAGGTATCGCATTTCATACACGGCGAACCGTCCGGTTCCGGCGTCGTGCATGCGGTCAGGAGCGAAAGAACGCCGGGGAACGCGAGACGGTAATCCGGGTTGGATGTGACCACAAGATAAGCGTGGGCGAGCCGTCCGCTGAGTTTCGCATGTTTGAGCGCATTCATCACCATCGGGAACTGAGTTTCAAAGTGCTTCCAGTCGAGCATGAACCGCCTCCATAATCTGTCTGTGGACTTCTTCCGCCGTTTTCCCCGCGTCGATCACGGCGAACCGTTCCGGCTCTTTCGCCGCAAGGTCGAGAAACGCATTGCGGACGTCGTGATGGAACTGCATCTTCTCCGAGTCGAAACGGTCTCCCGCGACCTCCTCCGCCGAGGTGCGCGCATGGCTTCTGCGGATTCCTTCCGCCGGGTCGAGGTCCAGCACCAGCGTGAGATCCGGCGTGATCCCCCGGCAGGAGAATGCGTTGATCTCTGCCACAAAATCGCGGTTCAGCGTCCGCGCATACCCCTGATACGCCATGGTCGAGTCGTAAAAACGGTCGCACAGGATCACCGCGCCGCGTTTCAGGGCGGGGGCGACAAGGTGGCTGGTCATCTGCGAGTGGCATGCGGCGAACAGCAGGAGTTCGGTCTCCGGCATGACTTCCTCGCGCGGGTCGCGTATTTTTAGTATGTCGCGAATCTTTTCCGCGATGGGAGTGCCGCCGGGGGAACGCGTCACGATGATTTCGCGTTCTCCCGCCAGGCTGTCGGCGAGCATTTGTATCTGAGTGCTTTTTCCGGAACCCTCCATTCCTTCAAAAGTAATGAAAAAACCTCTGGTCATCTCTTTTTTCCTGTCATTTCGGCTGTTTTTCTCTCCCGGCATTTGCGAATCTGCCGATCTGAATGTAAATTGTGAAACAAAATATTTCAACTATAACAATAACACCGAAAAGGCGAACCTTCAAAAGCGGAGAGTAAAAAAATGGCAGTAAAATTAGCCAGAAATTCCTATCTTACCCGGAATGTCGGCGATTTCCCGTCGGAAATCATGGTCGGCGGACGCAAATACGTAAAATCTTATGACCTGCGTTACGGCACGAACCCCCACCAGCCCGCGGCGTTTTATGCTCCCGTGGACGGAACTGGCGCGATCATGAACATGAAGACGCTCAAGAGCGGCAAGAACGGACTCTCCCAGACGAACCTTGAAGATATTTCCGGCGCGTTGAACATCGTCAAATACTTCAATGACACGCCCGCCTGCGCGGTGATGAAACATGTCAACCCGAGCGGCGCCGCGGTAGCCCGTCCCGGCGAGACCCTGAAGCAGGTTTACGTCAAGGCGCGGGACTGCGACGCGCGTGCGGCGTTCGGCAGCGTGATTGCGTTCAACGTCAAGGTCGATGTCGAGACCGCCGAGGAGATCATGTCCACATTCTGCGAATGCGTTGTCGCGCCCGCTTATGACCCGGAAGCGCTTGCCGTTTTCAACGATCAGGAGCGTTTCAAACTCAATAAGCAGATCCGCATTCTTCAGTGCGGCGATATCTCGCAGCTTCCGAAATATGTCGGAGACGATCCGGAGGGGCTTGCCGACACGATGAAGGTGCTCTGCGACGGCTCCCTCGTCATTGCGGCTCCGCTCCTGACGAATGTCCGCACCGTCGCCGATCTTCCTCCAGCGTCCGGTGAAAACAAGGTATGCGGAGCTCAGACCTCCACCGTCGAACCGACCCCGGAACAGCTTGAGGATCTTCTTGCCGCATGGTACATCAATATCAGTGTCCGTTCCAACGGCGTTGTGATCGTGAAAAACGGTCAGACTCTTGCCGTCGGAACCGGCGAGCAGGATCGTGTAGGCGCGGTCGAACAGGCGATTGAGAAATTCAGTCAGAAATATACGGGCGAGGGAACGCTGGAAGGCGCGGTGATGTCCAGCGACGGATTCTTCCCGTTTTACGATGCGGTCGAAACTGCCGCGAAAGCCGGGATCAAAGCCATTGTCGCTCCGTCCGGTTCTCTCAAGGACGCGGATGTGGTAAAACGTGCCAATGAGCTCGGAGTCGCTCTCCGACATGCTCCCGAACGCGTTTTCTCGCACCATTGATAGTGGTCAGTGGTCAGTGGTCAGTGATTAGTGGTCAGTGATTAGTGGTCAGTGATTAGTGGTCAGTGATTAGTGGCTAGTGATTAGTGGCTAGTGATTAGTGGCTAGTGATTAGTGGCTAGTGAGCAGGGGGGAGTTCTGCGAAAGCGGAGCGGGCAGTGATGGATTGCAATGGAACAAAAACAGAAGGGAAAACGAATGGCTGAACTGGAATCCGCTTCCTTGCCGCTGGACTCCGGCGCATCTCCCGCGGGAGATGCCGTCACGGAGACTACTTTGCGCGGCGAAGTGGAGAAAGTGATCTATCAGAGCGACGATGATTCGTTTTCCATTTTGAACCTGAAAGATTCGCAGGGCAATCTGCATTGTGTCTGCGGCGCTGTTTCCGGCGCTTATGCGGGGCAGGGGATTGAAGTCACCGGCAAATGGGAGTTCCACAAGGAACACGGGCGTCGCCTGAAAGTTTCCTCCTATTCGTTCACGCTGCCGACCACGACCGAGGGCATTGAAAAATATCTGGCTTCGGGGATCATCAAAGGAATCGGGGCGAAGTATGCGAAGGAGATCGTCAAGACCTTTGGTGACAAAACGCTGGAAATCCTGGACAATGCTTCTGTCCGGCTCCGCGAGGTTCCCGGTCTCGGGCAGAAACGCATCAAGGCGATCAAGAAGTCGTGGGCGGAGAATGCGGAGAAACGCAACGCCCAGATCTGTTTGCAGAGCCTCGGGATCACACCCGCATACTTCAACCGGATTTACAACAATTACGGCAATGAATGCGCGGAAATCATCCGCAAGGACCCTTACCGTCTGGCTTCGGACATTGACGGCATCGGTTTCATCATGGCAGACCGGATTGCGGAGAAGTCGGGGATCGGGAAAGCGGATGCCAAACGCCTGAAATCAGGCGTGACCTATGCGTTGTCGCAGATCCGTCTTTCCGGACACGTCTGCATGCCGCGCGGGGAATTCATCCAGACGGTTGCGCGTCTGCTGGATGTGGAGGAGGCGAATGCGGAACAGGCGCTGGAACTGGCGCTTCTGGAAGACCTTGCCGTGATCCGCCGTTCGCATTCCGGCATTGACATGGTTTACGAGCCGGGGCTTCTGCGCTGCGAGGAGGAGCTTCCGAAACTGATTGCCAATCTTGCTGTGCGCGAAAAACATTTCGGTCATGCCGTCCTGAACTTCAGAACCCCGCCGGATTCCAAGTTCAGCGGGGAACAGCTCCGTGCGGTCGAGACCGCCGGGGCGTCGGCGTTTTCGATCATCACCGGCGGTCCCGGCGTCGGTAAAACGACTGTCGTTTCGGAGATTGTCCGGCGCGCGTCTGCCGCGAAACTCAACATCGTGCTGGCGGCTCCCACCGGACGCGCCGCAAAGCGGATGTCCGAAACGACCGGGCTTCCCGCGTCCACGATACACCGTCTCCTGAAATGGGACCCTGCGGAGCGGCGTTTCGTTCATGGACGCGCAAATCCTTTGCAGTATGAACTTTACGTGCTGGACGAAGTCTCGATGCTGGATCTGCCTTTGTCCGTCGCGTTTTTCCGTGCGGTGCGTCCCGGCGCCTGCGTGATTCTTGTCGGCGATGCGGATCAACTTCCCTCGGTCGGACCCGGCAATGTGCTGAACGACCTGATCGAATGCGGGCTTGTCCCTGTTTCCCGCCTGACGAAAATCTTCCGTCAGGGCGCGGGCAGCGGTATCATCCATGCCGCGCACAATGTCAACGAAGGGAAAATGCCCGATGACGGACTTCATTATCCGAAAAATGAGCTTGCCGATTTCTACTGGATCGAGAAAGAGGAACCGGAGGAGGCGGCGGATGTGATCGAACGGATGATGATTGACCGCATTCCCGCGCGTTTCGGGTTTGACCCGAAGAATGACATTCAGCTGATTACTCCGATGAACCGGGGAGTCTGCGGCACGGTTGCGATGAACGAACGGCTTCAGGCGCTGGTGAACGGGGAAAGCAAACTCGCTTTCACGAGCGCGGGGCGCACGTTCCGGATCGGGGACCGCGTCATGCAGACCTCGAACAACTACGACAAGGGCGTCTTCAACGGAGACATGGGGCGCGTCATGGTGATCCGGCATTCCGATTCCGAGTTCGTGGTGCGGTTCGACCTGAACGATGTCACTTATTCTTTTGAAGACGCGGAACAGCTCACGCTTGCGTATGCGGTCACGATCCATAAATCGCAGGGCAGTGAATTTCCGGTGGTCATCATGCCGATCCTTTCCCAGCATTATATGATGCTCCAGCGCAATCTGCTGTATACGGGCATGACGCGTGCGAAAAAACTGATGATTCTCGTCGGTTCCCGCAAAGCCGTTTCTATGGCGGTGCGAAATGCGGTGCGAGAGCCGCGCCATTCACTTTTGCGCGAACGTCTGGAGGACGCATTCCGCGAGAAAGGAGCCGTCCGGTGAATCCGTCCCCCGATTACGGGCGTCCCCCGACCCTGCGCGTCCATTGGAGCTGGGACTATCCGCGGCTTCCCAGAGACACGGTGATCGCCTCCATCGGCTCCTGTTTTTCGGAGGAGCTTGTCGGAGAACTGCTTGCGTGCGGTTTTTCCGGCGCGCAGAACCCGAACGGCATTCTTTACAATCCCGTTTCGATTGCGGATGCCATGGAGCATGTTGTGCAGGGGGAGAACTATACCGGAGAAGATTTTTTCGAGTTCAACGGCATGTACCACTCATGGCTTCATCATGGTTCTTTTTCCTCTCTCGACCTTGATTGCGCCGTGGATGCCTGCAACCGTTCTCTGGCGAATTTCCGGCGGACGCTTGCAAAGGCTGGAGTTTTGGTTGTGACTCTGTCCTCCGCAGTCGTCTATATCGAGAAGGAGGAAGGGCTGATCGTTGCGAATTGCCATAAACTTCCGGGAACCGCGTTTTTCCGCCACCTGCTGACTCTGGAACAGTGCGAGGAAAGTCTCCGGCGCATTGCGGGAGGGGTGCGGGAATACAACCCGGAGTGTCTCGTCGTGTTTACGCTTTCACCGGTGCGCCACTATCCGGGGAATCTCGTCGTAAATGCCCGGAGCAAGGCTTTGCTTCTGACAGCGATCCACGAGGTTTGCAGGGATATGGACGGGACGGCGTATTTTCCTGCGTATGAAATCGTTATGGACGAATTGCGCGATTACCGTTTTTACAAGGAAGATATGATTCATCTGTCATCATCGGCAGTCAGGATAATTGCCGATTATTTCATTTCAAGCTGTTTTGAACCGGACGCGATGCGCAGGCTTGCCGAGGGGCGGAAACGGCTTGCAGCATCCAGACATCAGGAGGATTGGAACAAAAATGTGCGGAATAGCGGGATATGTAAATTTTGATTTTTCGGAACCGGAGCCGGAACTTTTGCAGAAAATGATGGATGCGATGGCTCTGCGCGGTCCCGACGGGCATGATATTTATGTGAATTACAACACGGGGCTTGCACATACGCGCCTGTCGGTCATCGATCTTGAAACCGGCGGACAGCCTCTCTGCAATGAAGACGGAACGCTCTGGATCGTCTTCAACGGCGAGATCTTCAACTACCGCGCTCTCCGCAAGGTGCTTGAGGAACGCGGGCATCAGTTCCGGACGCAGAGTGATACCGAGGTCATTCTTCATCTCTACGAGGAGTGCGGCAGCGCTTTTTTACAGCATCTGGACGGTTTCTTCGCGTTCGCTCTTTACGATACGAAACTCGGCATCATGCTTCTTGCGCGCGACCGTATGGGAATCAAGCCGCTTTACTACTATCGCGACGCCGCCCATTTCGCTTTCGCCAGTTCGATCAACGCGCTGAAACAGCTTCCGTTCGTGAAACAGCATATTGACGAACAGGCGCTCTGGGATTACCTTTCCCTCCAGTATGTGCCCACAGGAACCATTTATACGCATATCAGTCAGCTCGCGCCGGGGTATGCCCTCTCGTTTCATTCGGAAGGTCCGCGCCGCCACTTTCAGAAACGCCAGTACTGGAAACCTGATTTTACCAGAAAAACCGCACAGCCTTACGAAGACGCCTGCAAGGGACTCCGCGAGGCGATGACGGCATCGGTTCGCGACCGCCTGATTTCCGATGTGCCGCTGGGGGTGTTTCTTTCCGGCGGGCTTGACTCCGCGATCATTGCGGGGCTGGCGGCGGAACAGATCGAAGGTCCTCTCAAATGTTTTACGATCGGCTTCGAGGAGCAGTCTTATGACGAGCGCGAATCCGCCGTCGCGACTGCCACCCATGTCCGGCAGTTCGCCCGCTGCGGCTTCGAGCATCATGTCAAAACAGTGAATCCCTGTGATTTCGAGTCGCTGGAATTTCTCGTGAAGCAGTTCGGGGAGCCGTTCGCGGACGCTTCCATGCTCCCGACTTATCTTCTGAGCCGTTTTGCGCGCGGGGAGGTCAAGGTCGCTTTGAGCGGTGATGGCGCGGACGAACTGTTCGGCGGTTACGAGCGTTATCTCGCCATGCGTTACCTCGGCAAATTCGACTTTCTGCCGGAAGCCGTACGCCGTCCTCTGTTCCGCATGGCGGCGGCAATGATTCCGAATATCGGCAACGAACGTCAGAAATGGGCGCGTTCCCGGCGGTTCCTGCACGGGGCAGCCGCATCCGGCGCGGAACGTTATCTCGGAATTCTTTCCCGCGTGGACGAAAAACTGAAGCACCGGGTCTGCGGAAAATTCTTCCGGCATGTCAAGCCGACGCTTGAGACTTTCAACCGCGAATTTTATAAAAACAGTTTCTCCGCGAACCCTTCCGAACGTGTTTCCGAGGTGGATATCATCAGTTATCTGCGGGAGGATATCCTGAAAAAAGTGGATGTGGCTTCCATGAGCGCCTCCCTTGAAGTGCGTTCCCCGTTTCTCAATTTCAAGATCGCGGAGCTCTCGGCGCTGTATCCCTATGAATACAAGGAAAAGGACGGTGTCCGCAAGCGGATTCTCACGGATGCATTTGCAAAGTATCTGCCGAAGGGACTCGCACAGCGCCCCAAGCGCGGATTCGGCGTCCCGCTGGCCTCATGGTTCCGCAATGAATGGCGGGAACTCCTGCGGGAACGCCTGCTGGACGGCGTCTGCGTGAAAGAACGGATTTTCAATCAGCCGGAACTGGAGCACATCCTGAAAGCGCATTCGTGCGGCAGGGCGGATTACAGCTACTTCCTCTTTTCCGCTCTGGTTCTGGAACTGTTCCTGAAAGAGTAGGAAACGGCAGACGGACCGGATGAGCGGAACTCCCGTTCATCCGTTTTTTCCGTTCTTCATCCGTTTTGGCACTTCTCCGCTTCAAATTCTGTTTTGACTTTTCTGCGGAACTCCTCATCCGTCAGGAAGCGGACTCCGGTTTCCGCCATTGCCGCCGCCGCTTTCAGCGCCTGATTCAGTCCGTATTCCGTTCCCGCCGCCTCGGCAAAGTCGGTCGAGTGTGCGGCGATTTCATGGTCCGCGATACCGAAATAGGGGTGAATGCCCGGCACCTTGTGTGAAAAATCCCCGAAATCGGAGGAGCCGCGCCCCGCGCGTTTCGGTATGACGGGATTCAATCCGAGTTCTCTCGCCGCGCCGATGTAAACCTGGTTCATTTCGCTGTTCGGCTTGCGGCTCATGTAAGGCACGTTGAACTGCGAGGTTTTACTGCCGGTTCCGGTCATGAGTTCCGCACCACGGATCATGTCATGAAAACGGCGTTCCATTTTTTCGATCCATGTTTCATCGGTGGACCGCAGGTAGAAACGGCATTTCGCGTAATCGGGAACGATGTTCGGGGCTTCGCCGCCGTTCACGATGATTCCGTGCAGACGCGCCGTCTCCGGCAGTTGCTGTCTCCATGCGTTCATTGCATTGAACAGCAGGAGAACCGCATCAAGTGCGTTGAGCCCCAGCTCCGGAGCTCCTGCGGCGTGCGCCGCTTTGCCGAAGAATTCCACGTCAAAACGCCGGATCGCAGTGGAACCGGTGTCCGGTGTGGTGCGCCATGACGGATGGACCATCATCGCCGCGTCAATGCCGTCGAGGCCGTTTTTTTCGAGCATTTTGACTTTGCCGCCGCCGGATTCCTCGGCAGGCGTTCCGAGCAGGACGATATGTCCGGACAGTCCGTGTTTTTCAAACAGCGTTTTCGCCGCATAAGCCGCTGCGACCGCCGCCGTGCAGATGAGATTATGTCCGCATCCGTGTCCCAGTTTCGGCAGGGCGTCGTATTCCGCGACCCATGCGAATGCGGGGGTGCCTTCGCCGTAATCCGCCCGGTAGGCTGTTTCGATTCCGCAGTAGGGCGTGGTGACTTGAAATCCGAGCTCCCGCAGCAGTTTGACCTGTTGTCCGCACGCGAAAACTTCCCTGTATGCCGTTTCGGGATGGTCCCAGATTGCTTTCGAGAGTTCCGCCCATTGCGCATGTTTCTCTCCGATCAAAGAATAGAGTTCCTGAAGACGTGTGTCATTTCGCATAAAATCATCCTTTGTTGTTTGCCCCGGGCCGACCGACCCGCATCTGATCTGGAAAAATACCACGGAATCCGGTGTTTGTCAACCGCGGATCGGAAGAATCCAGTCCGAGGATATGGGCTGTGAGTATGACTCCTTTCTGCCGGACAGAAATCCTGAACTCAATAGTTAGACTCTTTTTTGAAGAAAAGCGGAAATTCCGTCTTGTATTTATCAGAAAAAAATGATAGACTACCTGAAAACGGAAGCGTGGTGTGATGAAAAGAAATTTTACACTGTTGGAAATGCTGATTGTTGCGGCTGTCATTGCAATTCTTGCGGGGCTTCTTTTTCCTGCGCTGTCCGCCGCGCGCGCCGGAGGCAGAAAGACCGCCTGCATGAATCTGCTGAAGCAGTATTCTCTTGCATGTTCGGCGTATGTGGCTGATTACGGCGGTTACTATCCTGACGTGCGGCATTATCTGGAGCCGGAAAGTGCGTTTGTCCGCTACTTCGGCAACGGTGGTGTGATGCCGGAAAAAATTGCCCGCTGTCCCGGAGACGCCTCCACTGAAGCACTGCGCAAGGTGCCGCGCTGGAGAACTGCGGAAAATACTTTCCTCAAAGTCAGTATCGGCGGTTCCGCCTCCAATCTTTCCGATACGCGGATGCCGAGTTCCAACGGGATTGTCAGTGCATGGCGGCGCGCCGATCTGCCGTATATGGAGAAATATCCGGTTTCAAAGCGCGCCCTGTGGCTGGATTATCAGGCGGAAGAAGCGGTATCCGATTCGGATTTCATGGATTCGCCGCCGGTGCTTGCCGGAGCCAAAACCGGGTATTCCACAATGAACAATTTTGTTTTCCGGCATTCCGGAGGCACATCGAACATCGCCTATATGGACGGTCATGTCGGGGATATGCGCATTCTCGTGAAGACGGTTGACGAGGGGCACCGTTTTGCCGGCGCAGTCAGCAACTTTGCCAATTTCATGCATTACCCGTTCGGTCCGCGTCCGGATAATATTGCCGCGGGGCGCGGCACGGTCGCCGAATCCCCGCACGTATCATATCATTAAGGAGAATTGCCATGCCGGAACTGCCGTTGAAAATGGAGCATGTGGTGAAATGTTATTCCGGGAGGAGTGTGCTGCGCTCTCTTTCCCTTTGTGTGGAGCAGGGGGATTTCCTGGCTGTCATGGGACCGAGCGGTTCGGGGAAAAGCACGCTCCTCCATGCCGCCGCCGGATTGATCTCGGTTGACGCCGGGAAGATTGCCGTGGACGGGGTTTTCCTGAATACTCTGGGGGATTCCGCGCTGAGTGAACTGCGCAGGAAAAAGATCGGGCTTGTGTTCCAGTCGTTCAACCTGATCCCGAACCTGACGGTCGGCGAAAACATCATGCTGCCGCTCCTTGCGGGCAGTTTCAAACCGGATATGGCACGGTACCGTAATCTTGCGGAACGGCTCGGCATCGCAGACAAACTGGAGCGTTTCCCGTTGTCGCTGAGCGGCGGGGAGCAGCAGCGTGCGGCAATCGCGCGGGCGCTTCTGCCGGAACCGGCACTGATCCTTGCCGACGAACCGACGGGAAGTCTGGACTCGGCGGCGGGAAGCGAACTTTGCGGACTTCTCAGGGAGCTTTGCCGGGAAAAGGCGCATACAGTCGTCATGGTGACTCATGAACCATCGGTTGCGCTTGCCGCAAAGCATGTGCTTGTGCTGAAAGACGGCGCTTTTGCCGGAGAGATCGCGGATACGGCGGGGCTTGCGGTGGACGCCCTTTCCGCGGAATATCACCGGATATTGGAGATTGCGGAATGAAAACCGCGTTTTATCTGGCGTTTCTGCGTCTGCGCCGTGCGCCGCTGCGTTTCTGTCTCGTGCTCCTGACAATCATCGTGACGGTCTGCATCGCGCTCTGGTTCGCCGCCGGTTACGACACCCTGATGGCGAATGCGGACCGTGACGCCGCCGTCATGACGGGCAGTGCCGATCTGCTGCTTTTTCCCCGCAGGACTGCCGCAAGCAGTCTGGACGAGGGGCTTCTTGCGGCATTGAAGCGGGATTCCGCGGTCAGGTCTCTTGCCGTGTTTGCTCCCGTGGATGTGAATCTTGCCGGAAGGAAAGGCAGGGAGACTCCCCCGCCGATGTATGGGCTGCCCCGCCGCACTCCTTCGCTGGTCGGGACGGATTCCGCGGATGCGCCGCTTGAGATGGTTGCGGGACGGTGGCTTTCCGGAAAGACGGGCGAGGCTGTCGCGGATGCGCAGACCGCTGCCCGGAACCGCTGGAAAACGGGGGCAATGATCCGGGTCCGTTCTGCCGCCGGGTTCTTTCATTTCAGGCTGGCCGGGATCATTGCCGAAAATCCTGCGGGAAAACGCTTTTCGACGATCTCGGATTCGGACATGCTGCGTCCTCCGCCGTCGCGCGCGATCTATGTGCCGCTCGAGGATGCGCGGAGGTGCGCAGGCGGAAAGCTTGATATCGCCTATGCTTCCCTGCGGTTGAACGCATTGCCGGAACACAGGAAGGAGCGTCTGGACATTGCGCATGTCCTGTGCTTTTCAAGGGAAGACATCCGCCGCGCCCTGCATGACGGCGCGAGTGCGGGCAACGCCCGGATGCAGGTTTTCTCCGCAGGAAGTGTAAGTCTGCTGGTCGCTTTTTTCATCGTGTTTTCGATTCTGAACATGGAAGTGGACGAACAGCGCAGGCATTTTGCGATGCTGCGCATGGCTGGTTTTACGCGGAGACAGCTTTTTCTGATCCTGTTTTTCGAAGCGTTTTTCTTTGCGCTTACCGGCTGGATTTGCGGTCTTGCCGCCGGAGCAGTGCTGCTGAAACTTCTGAATCTGCCGCTTCATCTCGGATTCTGGAGCATTGCTGTGAGCGGGATTTTCTCCTGTATCGCAACCTTCGGGGCGGCTCTGTTTCCCGCCCTGCGCGCGGCATCCGTCATGCCGATGGATGCCTTTGCAAAGCAGGCTCCCGCGATGCCTGGGAAAAAGCCCTGTTTCCTGTTCTGCATCGGCATTCTGCTTCTTCCGGTGAATCCGCTGATTGTGTTTTTGCCTGCGATACCGGAGAATCTGCGGATTGTCCTTTACGGTTTCATCGGATGTCCCGTTCAAGTTGCGGCATTCCTGCTGATGACGCCGCTGCTTCTCCGTGGGGTGGAATGGTGCCTGCGCGGAATTTTCGCCTTCTTGTTCCGTCTGAATCCGCTTTTCTTCCGTTCGCAGTTGGATGCCGGTTTCAAGCGGGGCGCCCTGTTGACCGCCGCTCTTTCCGCCGGGCTCGGTTTCTATATGATGGTCGTGATCTGGAGCGCATCGCTTCTGCTTCCGTTCCTGCCGGGGGCGTGGATGCCGGATCTGTTTGCCGTGATTGTACCCGGCGGACTGAAAAATGGCGACATGGCGCGGGTTGAGAAGTTTGCCGGCGTGGAGAAAGCGCTTCCGGTTGCGGTCGAGCAGGTGAAGCTTGCCGGGGATTTGACCGGAAGCCGGAAACGGAAGAATGTGGTAAGGCAGGACAATGTCGTTTTCATGGGGCTGGATGTTGCCGCCGCGTATGAGGGGAGGGAGGCTCTCCTGCCGTTTGTTTATCTGGAGCCGGACAGGGAGAGTGCGCTGAACCTGTTGAAAACGGGGGAAAATTACTGTCTGATCCCGGAGCATTTTGCACTTGTTGCCGGATTGCGGAGCGGTGATTCTTTCGAGGTGATTCCGCCGGATGCGCCGGAGACACGTCTCCGCTATACCGTGGCGGGGGTGATTGAGTTCAAAGGGTGGCACTGGTTCTCCAAGATGTCCGGCACGCGCCGCCATGAATCGCGTACCGCCGCGATGCTGTTCGGCAGTTATGAAAATATTGCACGTAATTTCAGTCTGAACCGCGTGAATTTCATCTGGATGAATCTGAACAGGGATGCGTCGGAAAAGGATCTCAACAGAGAGCTTTATGCGCTTGCCGCACAGAACCGCGGAGAAAAATACCGTATCGCGGGCGGAGGCGAGGGAGAGATTTCACAGGAATACGTCAAACTGGTATCGCGCGATTTCCTGAAACATTCGATTTTGAGCCGGACGGAACAGGTTGTCAACGGGATGCTGAATCTGCCGCTGGTGATTTTGTGTGCGACGACGCTTGCCGTGGCTTCTGCGGCATTCGGCGCGGTTCACGCGCGACGGCGCGAGCTCCGGGTCATGCGCATGGTCGGATTGTCCGCTTTCGGGGCTGTCCGGCTGGTGATTGCGGAATTTCTGCTGATCGGGATGGCGTCGTCGGCGGTGAGCCTGCTGTTCGGGATTTTTTCCGGCGTATGCAGTGCGCAGATGGCTTCAAGCCTGAGCTTTTTCGGAGGCATGGGATGGAACTTTTCGATTCCGTGGGGACGGGTCGTGACCGGCTGTCTGATTGTGCTCGGAGTCTGTTTCGCCGGAACCCTGATTCCCGCCCTGCTTCAGATGAGGCGGAAATTTTTTGACTGCGGCAATGAAGAATGAGAAATGTTTTTTGTGGAAACTGATTGGAAAATATGGAGGAATGTCATGATGAAAAAACTGTTGTTGTGCCTGGTTCTGGGAATTGCCGCCGTTTGTTCTGCGGAGGATTCGGCGTTTCGGAAAGGTGCCGCTTATCTGCTCGCCCGGCAGGGGCAGGACGGTTCATGGGGACGGCATCCCGCAATCACGGGACTGGTCTGCATGGCGCTGAACGGCACTCATAAGGATGCCGTGGAAAAGGGGCGCGCCTATCTGTTGAAGCATGTCCAGAAGGACGGTTCGATCTGGCTTGCGGGGCGTCGCCGGGAGTATCCGACTTATACGACGGCAATCGTGCTGGCTGCGCTGGCAACGATGAACCGCAAGGAGGATGAAACCGTCATGCGCAATGCCCGCAAATGGCTTTTGAGCCTGCAGAACAGCGATCCCGAATCTCGGAATTACGGTGGTTTCGGCTACGGTCCCGATCCGCGCGGCGCGGCGCATGTCGATCTCTCCAATACACAGTGGGTTGCCGAGGCGCTTTATCTGACGGATCATCTGGATCGTGAGCCTGAAGCGAAGTCGTCCGGAGATACGGAGAAAGCCGATCTTGCATGGGAGAAGCTCGGCAGTTTCCTGAGCAAGGTTCAGCATCTGCCGGAAACAAACAAAGAGACATGGGTTGTCTCCGACCGGAACGACCCGAACTACGGCGGCTTCATTTACAGGCTGGACGAGAATGCGCCGCATGACATGAAGACGGGACTTCCGCAGACACTCCGTTCCTATGGAAGCATGACCTATGCCGGGCTCAAAAGCATGATTTATGCAAGGGTAGGGAAAGACGATCCGCGCGTAAAAGCCGCAGCGGCATGGGCGGCAAGACATTATACCGTCGATGAAAATCCCGGAGTCGGCGCGAATGGATTGTTCTACTATCTCCAGACTTTTGCCAAGGCGAATTCCGCGCTCGGAGAGGATGCAGTCGTGACTCCCGACGGGAAAAAACATGACTGGCGTGCCGATTTGAAAAGAAAGCTGTCCGTATCCCAGCAGAAAGACGGCAGTTGGATCAATGAAAAATCCGGGCGCTGGATGGAGTCCATGCCCGAACTCGTGACCGCTTATGCGCTTCTCTCTCTGAGGGTTGCGGAACAGCAGTGAAAATTTTTTCGAAAGGAACTCAAAATGGCGATTGAAAAAGTCAGGGAATATTTGAAACAATTCGGCGCGGACGGGCGCATCCGGGAACTTGCGGAGTCCTGTGCGACCGTTGAACTGGCGGCACAGGCTCTGCACTGTGAACCGCGGAGGATTGCGAAAACACTGTCGTTTCATCTGGACGACCGTGTGATCCTGATTAGTGGTCAGTGGTCAGTGGTCGGTGGTCAGTGGTCAGTGGTTAGTGGTCAGTGGTTAGTGAATAGTGTTCAGTAGTTCAGTGTTGGAAAAGGCTGCTGTCCTTTGAGCTGCTTTTCCCTAAACGCAATCTCGCCACTTCGCAATCTCGCAATCTCGCGCTCTCGCCACTTCGCCACTTCGCCACTTCGCAATCTCGCAATCTCGCGCTCTCGCAATCTCGCAATCTCGCGTTCATGAGTCGATGGGGAAAGCGACTTCCGAGATGTCCTGTTTGTCTGCGAGAAGCATCACGAGACGATCGAAACCGAGAGCGGCTCCGGCACAGGGGGGAATGCCTGCGTCAATCGCTTCCAGAAATGCGGTTGGTTCGGGATATTCCGCCAGATTCATTTTTTTTCGGGTTTCGGCAAATTGCCTGAAGCGGGCGCGCTGAATCTGCGGATCGATCAGCTCTCCGTAAGCGTTGGCGAGTTCAAGTCCGCCCATGTAAATCTCCCAGCGTTCCGCGAGCGTGGGATCGGATGCTTTCGGACGGGCAAACGCGCCGAAGCGAACCGGATAATCCATCAGGACGCAGGGACGGTCTTTCGGCAGGGCAGGCTCGATTCTGTCCACGAGAACGAACTCGAAACGGGCGTCTTCCTCCGCACACCGGTCGGCGTCTTCATTTGCAAATCTGCGGAATGCCTCGCGCACCGGAATGATCTCCAGCTTGTCGATGTCGATCGTGTTTTCTCCGAACCGGAAACGGTGCGAACCGTAAAGGTCGGAGCAGATGGAGGCAAGGAATCCTCTGGTGAAATCCAGGAGTTCCAGATAGTCCGCGCCGGTCATATAATATTCCAGCATCGTGAATTCGGGACGGTGTCTGCGACCGTTTTCCCCTGCGCGGAAACATGGCCCGAGCTGGTAAATCCGCTCCATGCCGGCGGCGAGAAGCCGTTTCATCTGGAGTTCGGGCGAGGTGCGCAGAAAGAAAGAAGCCGCTTTCGGGGCTTCGATGTACTCCTCGGCGGCAGGAGCAAAAATCCCGACCGGAGTTTCCGTTTCGATGAAAGCGGCTGCTTCAAAAGCGCGCCGGAGAGAAGATGCGATCTTTGCACGGACCGCAAGGGAACTCTTCAGCGCCTTCAGGGATTCGATGCCGGCGGGCTCAGCCTTTGCTGACACGTTCGGCATAGAGACCTGTGCGGGTATCGACTTTGATGGTGTCGCCCTGATTGATGAAAAGGGGGACCATCAGTTCATAACCGTTGTCGAGTTTTGCGGGCTTCTGAACGTTTGTAGAAGCCGTGTCGCCGCGCGCGCCGGGTTCCGTTTCGGCGATGACGCGCGTGATGAAGGTCGGCAGGGTAATGTCGATCGGCTTGCCGTTGAAGAAGAGCACGCTGCAGGTCATGTTGTCGATCAGGAAATAGGTCTTGTCGCCGAGCTGTTCCGCAGAGACCTGAATTTCTTCATAGGTTTCGGCGTCGCTGAAGATATAGTTGTTGCCGTCGTGATAGGAATAGAACATTTCCTTTTCTTCAAGATCGGGCGTATCGACCTTGTCAACCGGACGGAATGTGCGGTCCATGGTGCTTCCGTTGATAAGGTTTTTGAGTTTGCAGCGGTAGAGCGCGGTGCCTTTGCCGGGTTTGCAGAAATCAAATTCGGTGATTGCATACGGAATGCCGTCGATTTCGATCTTCAGTCCTTTTTTCAGATCTGCTGCTGAATACATAGATACTCCATTGTTAAGTGATTTCAGTTGAATGAGCCGGATAATATACACCGGTATGGATGAAAAATCAAAGGTTTTTCGCAAAAAACAGAATGGAAGCTGAAAAACAGGGACTATAAGCTGAAGAATCTATCAGCTTATTGATAAAAACTGCTTCATAAAAGTCCCTTCCAGAAAACGTCTGGCTGTATTTCTTAATGCCGGAGTGTTTTTTGAAATTAAAAACGGCGTGAGTTTATTTTAGCTGTTTTTGAACTGCTGCCTATTCTGAAAATAACACATCCGAGCAGATGTCATTCCCTGTAAAGCGATATTTACCTTTGCCGAGGTTTACCGTGCCGCCAAACTTTGATTTCAGGTCAGGTTCACTTTGAATTGTAAATTCCAAACAGGATTTTCCCGGACCGAATCCGGCTATTGCCACTGCTGTTTTTCCATTGGCATTCCATGTACGAAGTCCGGCATTTACCTTTTTCTGTATCATAACAGCCGGAGCCGATTCAATGGAAAGAATGTAAGGCTCAAGCTCTTTCAGAATTTTTGTGGCTTTGACTACTGATGTCCAGTTTTTTACGGAACTGCCGGGTTCTTTCGTATCTCCATTTTCAAAGATATCGTGATAGGCATAGAACAGAAAACCCTTTGCACCGTCGACGGCTCCTGCCAAAAACATGGACTGCATCTCTTCTACTGTCGGGAAACGGTACTTCCGGTATTCTTCTGGTGTTTTTGCTTTATATATTCCCCAATTGAATGTCTGCGGGACAAGCCAAACTCCGATTCCTGTTTTCCCTGCATCATGAAGCAGATTAGGAATTTCCTTCATACTTCTGCTGTTGGCTGTTTCCACCGGATAATGGTCTATTGCAAGGACATCGCCGGTTTCTGCAAAAAACGGAAAATGCTGTGCAATATAAGTCAGAGTGACGACTAGATGATTTGGATCAATTTCATTGATGTTCTCCCGCATCCGGCGCATATAAGGAACTTCTTCAACAGGATTTTCATCGGACAGGTAATAACCAAGCAACATAGGATGATCTTTCACTTTTCGGACCCATGCCCGAAGAACTTCATCAATTCCTTTTGCTCCTTCGAATTCCATTTGCGGTATGGACTGCTGCATTCCTTTCGGTCGTTGATACAGCATATTCATGAATATTCGCATTCCATATTTTTGTGCCAACGAGAAACTTTCATCAATATCCAAATGCCCTCGATACGGCATGACAAAGTTGAAACCGCCAGCTTTCAAATTCCTCATGATTTCATCCGTTGGTTTCATGCAAAAGAATCCCAGAGGCAGGAATGGTTTGCCATCTACAATGGTACGTCCGTATTCATCAATGTAACTGCCATAATTTAGCGGAGCACTCTTCTTTACGAACAGGGTGAGTTCTTTTTCCGCCAAGATATTCTTTTTCCTCATATCCAGCAGTTTTGCCGTCAATTTGAGTTTTCCGTCTGGAAGTTTGCCGAGTTTTCCGGAATAGATGCCGTTCATCCCTTTCCATACATATTCTTTTCCTCCTGTGGAAACATACATTGCCAAGTCGGATTCCACAATATCTTTTGAATACATGTATGCTTTCAGGGAAATTGTTCCTGCATCATTGCGGATCGTCAGATTGGGCGGTTGAACATTATAGATCAAAGCGGAAAGCATTCCAAGCGGTTCAATGGAAAAATTATCCCACCAGACTTTGCCTGTTGCGTTTTTTGGCATGAGAAATCCAGCGAAGGCACGGTCAAACTGTGCCGGAGGCTGAAATTCCAGTATGATTTCATTCCACTGATTTTCTATGACTTTCCCATAGTAATATTCGCCGCCTGCGTATTTTGGGCTGTTGTAGAACTCAATGAAAAACAGACGAGCGCCTTTCACATCCTTGAGTTTTTCCGCTTTATAACGAATTGTTGCGCGGTATCGGAACTGTGGGTTCAGCTTTAAGTCCAATGATGACACTAACTGTTTGTCTTTTTGTGTCTTATGGCAGAATAATGCCCCCGTGCCACTTTCTCCGCCTGTCGGATCCAACGTAAAATTTTCCGATAGCCATAGTTTGTCAATTGTTTTCCGATCGAAAGCTTCTGAAATTCTGATTATGTCTTTCTGTTTTTCCCGCGGTTTGAATTGTGTGATATTGAACTGTTCATTTGCGCAAAGTCTTTCTGTACAGACCAAACCCATCAGCACCAGCAGTATATTTATCAGCTTCATGAAAATAAAATCCTCTTTTTAATCTGTATTGAACTGACGGTGATTATTTGACTGGTTCAATAGAGAAATTATCCCACCAGATTTTACCGGCAGCATTTTTGGGGAGAAAGAAACCGGCACAAGCTTCGTTGAACTCAGCGGGGGAAGTGAATTCCAAGTCAATCTTATTCCATTTCCCTTCCATGATCGGTTTGTAGTAATATGCGCCATTGACGTATTTTCCTTTGTTGGTGAACTCAATACAGAATAGTTTGGAACCATTGCCATCTTTCAGGTTTTCAGCCTTGTAGCAGACTGTTGCACGGTATTTTGTATTGGGCTTCAGATGGAGAGTATAAGTTGCAATCTGCATTTTTCCTGATTCAGTCTTGTCTGTAAATAAACAACCTGAATTGTTGATGCCACCGTCCGGCAGTATTTTGAAAGCCGGAACCAGCCAGAGATTCTGATTTTGCTGCTTGTCAAAAGATTCGGTGATTTTTTCATTTCCTGCTGCTTCGATTCCGAACATGATTCCTGCTCCACAGAGAAGCGCTGCGGGGCTGATACGTATGAATTTCATTTTACGAACTCCTTGGTTTGTTGTTAAAATTGTTGTTTTACTGCCAGTTAATCCCATATGCAGACGCCTGACCGCTATAGGCATTCTGATATCCAAAATAGACTTCTATTGTATGATCTTTAAGACTCATTAAGCGATAGTTTTTCGTCTTAATATGCCCATCTGCATATAAGCCGTTGTCCATGCCGCCATGCCGTGTGGCGATAAAGCTTTTTGTGAATGAATCTTTCACATAATAAAAATACCAGCTGCCTCCCCATGCTGTCATAGTTCGTCCATCAATCATTACCAGTGCGGATGAGGGATGTTTGGCATTGGTAAGTTTGCGGCGGTAACTGCACTTATTCGCTTCATCTAACCAGGAATTTTCATTCCTGGAATTATATACACCCAATAGGGAATGCCACATGTAATTCGTTCCCAGATATCCCGAAAGTCTCACTTCTTCCGGCTTTGTTGAGCGAGATGTCTTTTCTGGGCATACAAGGATTTTTCCTTTGGCAAGGAGAGATTCATTGTTGTTTGCAATTTCCTTTGTAATATTCTCTTTGATGAAATAAGGAGCCAAATGGTAGAACCAGGCAGGGTGAGCAAAGCCAGGCTGTTCTACTGGAACCATCCAATCATTATTATCGGTGGCATACATGACAAAAGACAGACCGATTGATTTCTGATTGCTGATACATTGACTCGTTCGGGCTTTCTGTTTTGCCTTATTCAACGCCGGCAACAGCATACCAGCGAGGATTGCGATGATCGATATTACGATTAAGAGTTCTATAAGGGTGAAACCTCTCTTTTGCATTGAAACCTCCATTGTTCCTGATCTGTTTTTATCTTTGTATTTTGATTGCTTTTTCATGTTGTCTTCCGGATAATGAGTTCCGGTTTGACCGTGATCCTGCGAGTAGCACGGCATTTCGGATTTTCAGCCATGATATCCAGAAGCATTTTGACGGAGGACGCCGCCGTGATCGCGTTGTTTTCATCGATCGTTGTAATCGGGAGAGGACAGCATTCCGAAAAAAATTCATTGTCATGGCCGATGACGGCAATCTCCTCCGGAATTTTTAAACCGGCTGCATTCAGCTCCCCTGTCAGTATCAGCGCCGTGATGTCGTTGGTTGCGAGAATCGCGTCAATCTGCTGCGGCAGAATAAATTTCTTGATTATGTGCCGTAATTCTTCCCGCATAGTTGAAGCATTGTTGTGATAAGTGAAAGAAAGCAGCATTTCCCTGCTGTCCGGCAAAATGCTCAGGAAGCCTTTGATTCTATCCTGAGAGGAATAATACGCCATATTCCGGTCTGCCAGCATTGCGATCCGTTTCCTGCCGCTCTCCCTGAGATATCGGACGGCGTCCCGGATGCCCGAATCTATCTCAAGAATGATGTGGGAGTGATTTCTGATCTCCGGCTGTCCCAGAAAAACGATCGGGCCGCAGTCTCTGAAATACTCTTCCAGCTTTTCATTCTCTCCCGGGTAATCATGGGAGATGCAGATGACGCCGTCCACTCCATGCTGGCGGAGATGCTGATAAGTTTCATAGAGATTCTCCACACTGTCATGCGCTTCCCCGATCAGCGTCCGATAGCCGTGCAGAGTGGCTTCATGCTCAATCTCGGCAAGCAGGCGGAACGAAACCGTCGGCGCTTTGGAGTCAATCAGGATTCCGATTACTTTCGTGCTCTGACCCGCCAGCGCCCGCGCGTTGATGTTCGGTGTGTAATTCATCTTTCTGGCGGTCTTGCGGATCATCTCCGCCTTTTCCGGGCTGACCCGGATATTGCCGCTGTTGCCGTTCAGCACTTTCGACACCAGCGCCGCGGAAACATTCACTTCCCGGGCAATGTCCACCAGTCTGACTTTATTGTTTTCCAATGTCTGCATTGACCTTCTCATTATATTACGATTAAGCGCTTAATCAATATTATAAACAAAAATCCCGTATTGTCAACCCCCTGATTCTGAAAAAATCTGATTTTTTTGATAAAATGACAGAAAAGAGACGATTGGCTGAAGCCGGATTCTATGCGGAACAGCAGCAATGCTTTGCCGGTTCCGATACCTCAGATCCGGTACAGCCACTCGTCTTTCAGTCACTGAACGGAGGGAACTTCATACCGTGGATTCAGATTGCCAGCCGCATTCCTTCAGGAGTTTTTCAAAGCGGCGTCCGTATTCCACATAATTTTCATAACGGACATCTGCTCCTTCCGGCAGTTTCAGGCTTTCCTGCGCTTCCGCGCCGAGATGCGGCTCAATGGAAAAGCCGCCGTCATACCCCGTGCGGCGCAGATCCGTGACGATTGCGCGGACATCTCCGGTGCCGTCGCCGGCAAAAGTGAATTTCATTTTTGCCGCAGCGCCGTCAGGCTCAGGCAGCGCGATACTGTCTTTGATGTGTACATAAATGATGTGTTCCCGGACGTTCCGGTAAAATTCCCATGAGGACTGAAGCGGGTAGGGCGCCTGCCCGATGTGCCTGTATGTGAATGTGGGGTTGCCCGTATCGAAGATCAGTTTCAGATTCGGGTGGTTGACCTTTTCCAGCAGTCTCAGAGTGTGCAGATGGGAAAGCCCGCCGTAATTCGTGCAGTTTTCGTGTCCGTAAATGACTCCATACTCCGCACACATTTCCACAAAACGGCGGACATGGCGGAAGATGATTTCTTCCAGTTCCGGGCTGTCCGGCGCTTCATTTTCCACCGGCCGGAAGCTCATGCCGCGGAGGAGTCTGATCTTCAGTTCCCGCATCCGGGGCAGGACACGGAGCAGTTCGTCATAGGATGCCCGGATATCCGCTTCACTGCGAGGGGATTTCCCGCCGTTGGCGACGGCGCTGCCGTAGCAGTTGATGGCGATCCCGGCTGTATGGAGTTGTTCCGCCACCGCTTCGAATTCTCCCTCGGTCAGTGTTGCAAGATTTTTGCCGTTGATTCCCCGGCTTTCCATGAATTTCCAGCCGAGTTCCCGCGTTACTTTGAGCTGCACCGCAAAATCGCTTCCGGCTTCATCTGTGAAACCTGTTAAAAACATTGTCTGCTCCTCCATTTTTCAGAATGATTTTTCAAATCCGGCGCTGCTGCTTTTGCGGGCTTGCCGCGGAATGCGCGGTTTTGAGTTTTTCACCAGAGAATCCAGAAGTTCCGCATATTCTGCCGCATCCATCGGCAGCGTGACCGTCTTGTCTTTCAAGCCGGAGAGCAGTATGGCGTTGCCCAGCTCCAGACTGCGGATGCCTTCCGCCATCGGCGCGATCAGCCCGGCTCCGTTACGAATCGCCTCCGCCACATTTTCAATGACGATCCGATGAGGCGGGCGCGGTTCCGGGTCAAACGGGATATCGCATTCCCAGTATGGCGGTGCACCGAAATCCGCCGAGGCAGTTCTGGAGTAGACAGAGGTTTCCACTTCATTGCGGTTGAACGTGATTTTATTTTTTTCCAGAATCACGCGTCCTCGTTCGCAGGCGATTTCCAGCCGGTTTGTTCCCGGCGCTTCACCGGTCGTCGTAATGAAATTCCCGACCATGCCGTCGGCATATTCCAGATACGCGTTCACTTCGTCTTCGACCTCTATCTCGTGGTATTTTCCCAGCGAGACGGCGGCACGGACCCGGACGGGCATCCCGAAAAACCATTGCATCAGGTCCAGTTGGTGCGGACACTGATTCAAAAGCACTCCTCCGCCTTCGCCGGACCAGGACGCGCGCCAGTCGCCGGAATCGTAATAAGGCTGGCTGCGGAACCAGTCGGTAATGGTCCAGTTGATTCGGCGGATTCTGCCGAGTTCGCCGCTGCCGATGAGCTGTTTGAGCCGCCTGTGCGCGGGCATGGTCCGCTGGTTGAACATCAGACTCCTTACCAGTTCCGGGTGTTTTTCCGATTCGCGTATCAGGCGCTCGGCTTCCGCCTTGTGGACGGCGATGGGTTTTTCCACGATCACATGTTTGCCGTGCTCCATTGCCAGAATCGCCAGATCCGGGTGGAAATAGTGCGGAACGGCAATGATCAGCGCCTCCACTTCCGGATCGCTGCAGATCTCCTCCGCGGCGGTGTAACAGCGGATGTGCTTGCGCGTGTCCGGGGCGATCCGGTCGAAGGCTGCCGGATTTATGTCACAGACCGCAACGAGTTCGGTGTTATGGAGTTCTTCGATATGACGGACATGCACCGAGCCCATATTGCCGATGCCGATAAGCCCGAAACGGACCTTTTCTGTATTCATCATATTCCTTTCTCTTGAATCCGCAGAATGATTTTCAGGGGAGACGTTTCAATTTCAGGCTTTCTCTGCGCTCCGTCGAGACAGCCGCAGGCAATGGCATTACCCTTTTCTATTATTGGAGAAGATTATTTACTTTGAAAGAGATACCATGAAGTTATCGAACCAGCATACATCTTCACCGCTTTGATTTTGAATGTTTGCCATCAGTGCGAGCCAACGGGCTCCATCCGGAACCTTTACAGTTGCTGACGCTTCATGCCAGCCGTCTTTCAGCATCTTGGAAAACTCTGTGTTTTGATTGAATTTATGATATGCCCAGCCGCCTTTTTCATTCTGCCAGCCGACCGTCAGAGTTACTTTTGCGCTTCCCGTTTTTTTACAGAGCGCTTTTACCGTGTACTCTTTTCCCGCCTCCACTTTAATACTTTGAAGTACACAGCCCTGTTTCATGTTCTTGACGAGAATTGCAAAATCATCATCGAAGCCTGCATTTTTTCCATTGAACTGCCAGACTTTGCCTTCACTTCCTTTTGCATTCCAGTGTCCCCAGCCGGGGGCATTGACAGCAAGACATCCCTCCGGCAATCCGTTCGTTGTTTTGGATGGCTTCTGATCAATCTTTCCGTTCCTGACGAGATTGTTTTCCTGTGCGTAAAGAAGACTTCCTGCGGCGAGCAGGAGCAGTGCAAGTTTTGTTTTCATTTTGATTTTCCTTCCTTTTAGAGGTTTGAGTTCAGATGTTTTAGTCGACTGTTGAGTAAATCCTGTTTTTCGCGGATCGAAACCGGATTGAACATATGGCAGGTCGGTTCACCGTGATAACCGAGTCGCGGGTCTTTTTCGACCCGGGGCAGCGCTTTATGCAATGTCTCCAGCTCCGCAAGGATGATGCGGCGCATCTCATGAACTTTTTCATCAGACCACTCTTTCCGCAGACGGTAGGCGCGGTAGGCATTCTCCGCACTTCGCCACAGACAGCCGCAGACAATGGCGTTGCCCAGTTCTTTTCTGTCGTCGGGACAACTTGCCAGCGCTTCCTCCATCAGCTCTGCGCCGATCTCCCAGATCACCCCCATTTTGCCGAGCGCGGAGATGATTTCATCAAGGGAATATTCGTGTCCGGGCATGGTGCAGCTTGGGGAAAGATCGTCTCCCCGGAGAGACGGCAGGTAGGAACATCCCGCGGGAGTCCCGCGCAGAGGTTCCGCCCGATAGATTTCCGCATAAGAGAGAGCGTGGGAATGCACGCCGTTATAGAGAAACGGGATGGCAAACGGAATATGTTTCATTGCCTTTTCGAAGATATCCCATGCGCGAAGCAGAAGTTCGCTTCGGCAGCCGGGAAAATAATCTTCCGCGAATGCGCGCATCGCCTCCTCCTTGCCGTCCGGACGTTCCCGCCGGAGAAAGTAATTGAACCCGTGTGTGTTGGCGCTGAACATGTTGCCGAAGTTCCAGCACCCCATGTAGCCGACGTCGGGATGTTTTCTGTGCCAGTCCGCTTTCCGGTAGATGCTGTTCATCAGAGGCAGGTTGACGACGGTCGCAAGCTCATGCGTCGTGCCGAGCTGAAGCTTCGTCATGCGGCGCATGCCGAGTTCCCCTGCGACTTCAAGCACGCCGAGGCAGAGTTCGGACGGCCCTGAATAGGTCAGGGAGTATTCGTCGATTTTATGGCCCGGATGCTCCGCGAGGTCCATTCTGCCGCCGCGTTCGCATCCCGCCATGAGAATGATGTCGCGCGGCAGAAGTTCCAGCAGCGGACGGCAGGGGGAGGGGAGCCAGCCGGACCAGCCCCAGTTCCATGCGATGAGTTCGATCCTGTCCGAATGCCTGCGGATTCCGTCATGGACGAGATTCACGAGTTCCGCCGCGACTTCCCACGGTTCGCGTTCCCTGCACCGCGGGCATTCGATGAGGGGAGTCCACGGAGTCGCGTCTTTTTTCCTGCGGTGGCTGTAACAGTGTCCCGGATATTCGCTGGCTGTAATGAGGATCACGCCGCCGAGCTCCGGCAGTTTTTCCGCCAACTGCGCCGAAGCGTCCGCGATCCATTGCTTTACCGCCGGAACGGAAGTGCAGAGACAGATCATGTCGATCAACTGATCCTTATTTGCGTCCAGCACCTGCTCAGTCGCTTTCTCCCGTTGTCCTGCGCATTCGGAATGCCGGTTCCAGAATTCGCGGTTTTCCGCCGCCACGCTCCTTACCGGCTGAAAGTAGAGAAATACCCTGATCCCGTATTTTGCCGCCCGGCTGATCAGAGTCGAAAGATTCCTGATATGCAGTTCCGCATGTTTCCCGAACTCCGGGAAAATATCCAGATGCGTGATATTGGCAAGAACACTGTGCAGCCAGATTGCATTGAACCCGTTTTCCGCGATCTCCCTCAGCACGTCATCCGTGTAACAATCAACCGCCGTGACCGTTTCGTCCGTGGTATCGTCCGGGCGAAGCGAGTTCAAACCGCCGAATCTGCTGTATGGCGAGCGCCAGATGCGGTATTGATTTTCATTCATTGTCATCTTCCCTGATCCATAATTTTATTTCATTCGCTTTCAGTTTTACATTGATTCTGCTGCCGCCCTCCCGGCAATTTCCGCTTACAGCCTCCCGCCACTTTGCCGGAGGCAGGGAGAACATAAAGTGGCATTCCGCCCATGCGAAGACCGCAATAAAACGGCTGTCGCCATAAACGAGCGTATTGACCGGAGCAAGGCATTTGCATTGACTTTGTTCCATGAGCTTCCGTAGATGTTCCGTTTTGAAAAGCGGTACAGCCGTATAAATAATCCTCTGTTTTTCCCGCGTCATCTCTCCTGCGGCGATTCCTCCGTTTTCGTAAAATGCCAGCGGTTTTACAGCGGCAGGACCTGTGATCTCAAAAACCGGACAGTTGTCTGCAACCGGACAGACATCGTCCGCGATATGCGGAGCCCAGACCAGATCGGATGTTCCCTGCAGAGCTCCGGCTGTTTTCAGGGGCAGATAGGGATTGTCAGCTCTTTCCGCAACTTCAAAACCTGTAAAGATTCCGATATTCTCCGCTTTGCAGACATCATCCAGAATCATTCCGGGGGCATAATTCCATAAAAGCGTGACATTCTCCGGAAAGCGTGCTGAAATCCGCTTCCACTGTCCGCTTTGTACCCGGAAGGGATTCAGGAAAAGAATCAGCTTATATGGCGTGAGGTCCAGTGTCTCCAGATCGTTCATCCGGTAGAGATCATAAGGCGCGCCGACCCGGTTCATACTGTCGATCACGTCCGCAAACAGGCGGCGGTGAAGATAGTAGCTTGTCTTGTGATAATGGAACGCTTCTTCATCCGCGACAAGCAGGACTTCGCTGATTGATTCCCGTTTTCTACCCCTGATTTTCGCCGAGGTCTTTTCAATACGTGCGATTTCCGCCAACAGATCCGGGGAGTCATACCATCCGCCGCCGAGATCCATCCACCAGAAACTGGAACCGTGAGAAAGATTTTTAGCGGCTTCGCGCCACATGATTGCCTTCGTTTCCTCCAAACCGGAACTTTTGTATTCTATGCCGACGCCATTGGCAAGAAAAGTCCGGTTGTCCAGCTCGTCCATCCAGAGTTTTGAACGGTTGATCGACTGTGCGACGGACATTTCGCCGCCGCCCTCCCGTTTGGGTGCGGCGATAAAATCCACCCAGGGCGATTTCATGAAACGTTCAATACCGTTATATCCCGTGTATGTAGAACGTGCGACTTCCAGAAAATACCCGTAAAACGCCCCGACCGGCTTACCGTTCGTCTCTTTTTTTACGATTTTTCCGAAATGCTCCATCGCATCCATATTGACGTCACTCATGAACAGGTCGTAATCTGTGCAGATCCGATCCTCCGGCGCGCTGCGCATGAACTCATTCATGTTCCGGATTGCCCCCTCTTTACGGCTGGGCGGGGGAACTTCGGCATTTTCCCTCGCAAGAAACGGCTGATGCCACGCTTCGCGGAGTGCTTCCAATGAGCCGTATTTTTTCATGCCCCAGTCAAAAAACGCTTTTCTGTTGGTAATACCGTAATCCGCATTGTCATGCACGTTGCAGCGTCCCCACAGGCAGCTTTCCCCGGATGCGCCATAGGCGATGTGGTATGCCGGAACACGATTCCCGTAAGGACCGTCTTCTATGCGCCGGATCAGGCGGCGCAGCGCCTCTCCTGCGTCACGGAGCCATTTCTGCGATGAGAAACTCTGATTGCCGATGACTCCTCCGACATTCGGACGGTCATCCTGCCAGCCGCCCGCCGTATAGTACCCGCGCGGAGATTGATACCCCAGCAGATCATGTTTCGGTGTGCCGACCAGTGCGCGGATCGCCTCTTTTTCCCTCGGACCGCCGTAATAGACGCAGAGTTCCTCCGGATTCTCCCGTTCCCATTCAAGAGGGACATTCAGCTTGATGCGAGGGATGTAGAGCAGATTCTCCCCGCAGGAGAAAATAGTATCGAGCACTTTGTCCGTCAGTTCATAATCATATTGATTCACGCCTGTCCATCCTGTGAAAAGAATGCTTGTATGGAGACGGATTCCGGCGTTGTAGAAATCCCGGTGATATTTCTTCACCTGTTCCCAGTTGTCGAAAAAAACAATGGGTTTTCCGTCTTTTCCGAGTCGCGGCGGATCATAGCAGAAGCCGAGCTTCGACCAGAAAACCGAGTGATTGCGCAGCAGTTCCATCTGTTTCATATCATTTTCCGTTCAGATTATAGACTTCCACATCGTCGATCAACACCTGGTCCTGTCCGGATTCTCCGCCTTTGACTCCGAGCATGACGGAGAAACTTTTTGCTCCGGCTGGAATCTGTTCCTTCATCAGCAGAAAGGACGCCTCTTTCCAGCCGTTGACGGTTTTACCCGAAAAAGGAACAGCGACATTGCTGCCCCAGAAGTTCCAGCGTCCCTTTTCATCGTGCCAGCCTATATTGAGTGTGACGTTTGCGTTTCCCGCAGTTTTTGCTTTCGCCCGCAGAAAGTATACTCCGTTTTCTTCAAGCTGGATTCCCTGAAGAACTGTT
>ENA-UOOA01000427-UOOA01000427.1-human-gut-metagenome-genome-assembly--contig:-P61old-NODE-427-length-89960-cov-14.857594_pt1 | contig 89960 bp, 61 predicted proteins | sample MGYA00242467_ERZ724014 | MGnify/ENA metagenome assembly ERZ724014 | reverse complement strand
GCACCGGCGCGTGCAACGTTGCGGCGGATGAGCACGCCGTCAATGCTGTAGACGTTAACTTTCTCTTTCTGGTCCTCGATAACAACATCCTTGATGTCGTTGAGCATTCCGTTGCCCTTGACGTAGATAATCTTGTCTACACGTGCGTCGGGCAGTTCTTTCACGAGCCAAGGTATGAGCGTGGCGCGCTGAACGCCGATGGTGGTGCCTGCGGGTTCGTCCACAACCGAGTCGGCAAGGAAGTAACCCATGTGTGCAACGGGCGTGAGTATGCGGTCGAGGTTTCCTGCAAGGCCGTTTACCGTGTCGGGAAGGTTGGTAACCTCGCTGTTCACGATACCGTTGAATGTTGCCGTGTAGGTAACGTTTTCATCGTACTTGTCGCCTTCGGCCACGTAAACCACGGGGTAGCCGGCGGGTATTATCTCGTCCTCGCCAAGAGCCTGTAGCTTGTAAGCCGTAACGATAGAGTCGGCCGAGTTGTCGGCGGTGAGCTTGCCTACAACCTTGTAGCCTTGCAGCACGCCGTAGTCGGTTACGGGCAGTCCTTGCAGCTCGTAAGGCTTGGTTATTGCTATGGCGCGAGCCTGCGCAACGTTTTGTACGTTGGTAACAAGGCCGTTTGTCAGGTCTTCGGAGGGCTGTATGCGCCAAGCGTACTTGCTGTCCTTGCCCTGCGTGCCGTCGTGTGTCTCATAGGTCATGCCGTAGTTGAGCCATGCGGGGTTCTGGTAGAAGTAACGTCCGCTCTTGAGGCGGAGGCCAACCTGTCCGTCGCCGAAGGGTATGATAGTTACGGGGTTGGGCTCGTACCACTGTATCGGGCGGTAGTCGTAGGTAGCGTTGCCGCTGCCTGTCTCAGGACCGTTGAAGAAGCCGCTGCCCACGTTCTGGATTACGAACGAGCCGTCCTCGTTGGCTTTGAATACGAAGTGTGTGAGTTCGTTTACGGCCACATTCTCGATAGAGTCCTTCGTGAGCCAGTAGCTGTAGCTGCTGCCCGGGTTGTGGCCGAACCAGCCGCCTGCCGTCATTACGTTCTTTAGGCGGTTGGGAGTGCTTTGGTCTGACAGCTGGAGTACGTACCATTTGCCTTCCTCGGGCTTGACCATGGTTGGGTAGAGCTTGTCGTAAGCGGCTTTCAGCTCGTTTACAACGGCCGTTACTTCGTTTCCGGTGAGGTTGTCGCCCGCTGCTTCGTATTTGTCGATTGCGGCATATACCTCGCTGGTGTATGTGTCGAGTGCGTCGCTCGGGAAATCACCCACGAGGTCGCCCGTTGTAAGGTTTTGCGCATTGAGGCGCGCCATGGCGATGGCCGAGTCGGCAACGCTGACGTTGTTGAAGTTGATTACCGCTTTTTTGAGCAGGTCAATCGTGTTCTGCGTTGCGGTGCCGGCAACGAGCTCTTCGTAGCCCTTGCTGATTGCGTTGAACATCTCGGAACTGATGTTCTTGTATTTTGCCGAACATGTGAGAGACTTTTCGGTGTCTACTCCGGTTATGGGCATGAGGTTAGCTTCGGAGTATTCGGCAACGGGGTGGTTGTTGAACGTGTAGTCGGGCTGCACGGCCAGGAACTCGAAGCGCACGTACTTGTAGCCCTTTGTTCCGTTGATTAGAACGTAGAACGGGTCGCCGATATGGTTTGCCAAGTCGCGTGTGGTGATGTCGTTTTTCTCGAGTATAGTCGGGAGATATTTCCATTCGCTTGCGTCGTTGCTCATCGATACGCGCAGTTTCGACGCAACGCGGTGCCAGGTTCCGTTGTTGCGCTCCACGAAGTAGAATGCCAGGGAGTCTGGCAGGCCTGCGGGGTCGGTAGTTTCGAAACGCAGGTAGTGTGTCTCGTTAACTGTCTCTGTGTCCCATGCGGAGTTCCAGAACGTGTCGAAGTTGTCGTCTATGAGGTTTTCTAAGTGCTGTCCCTCGTTGACCGACGGGTTGTTGCTGTAAATCTGCGAGGCGTCGATTATCTGCTTGTTCCCGTAAGTATATACGGTGTTCTGGTTGTATGTGTGCCTTGCCTGCGCAAGCACGTCTGCAAGCTCGTAGTTGCGGCTAACCTGGTCGTTGCCGGCAGCGATTTGGGCGTATTCCTCTTCCGAAACAGGCTCGATAGCCCATGCCGTGCCGCCGTTAACGCTGCGGTCGCTCCAGTATTTTAGCGCCGACGAAGAATTTGTTCCGTTGTTGTGGTCGCCGGTGTCGTAGAACAAGTTAGAGTCGTCTTCGTTTGAGATGTAGAACTGTCCGTTCATTACGTCGAACGGGCGTATTACCTGTGCTACCTCGGGCGCGTCGCTGAAGTTGATGTAAGCGCCGTTGCTGTTGGTGTCGCCTTTGTGAAGGAATTTGCCGTTGCCCATGTTTTGGACATTGTATTTGGTGCCGTCGATGTGGGTGAACTTCCATATCTGCGCAAGGTCCATGCCGTGGTCGGCGCGCTTCCATCCCGGACGGCCGTTGACGATGTTGAGGTACATGTCGGGGTCGTTTTCTTTGTATATAATTTGCTGCACCTTTATGCGGTAGTAGCCGTCGGGTATGGCTCGGTCGCGGTTGGCAACGAATGCTTCGGCGGTTGATTTGAGTACGTCGTAAGCGGCTTCGTATTCTTCTTCGGTGTATGCTTTCTGCGGGAAGTGGAGCATGGTGTCGGCTTCGGCAGCTGCTTTCTTGTAGTTATTGAGTATTTCCATTGAGGAAATGTATCCGAGGGCGTTCATTGCGGTGTCTACGCCTGCTGCGAGTCGGCCTTCTTGCGCCCAGAGGTTAAGCAGCTTTGCTCTGTTTTGCATTGAGGCGAGCATGTCTACTTTGTCCTGCGGAACTTTCTTTATGAACCAGTCGGAGGCCGTGCCTATGCCGCCGTTGTAGAGAACTATCTTGCCGGCTGTGCCTGCGCCACCCTGGTGGTTTTCCTGGTGGAAGGGGCGGGGAGGATATTCATCCCAGTCGCGCTGGTCGGAGATTTGCCAGTGGCCTGCGTGGTTGAGGCTGATGAATACCGTGGGGTGTTGGAATCCCGACGACCACTCTATGGGCTGGCTGTCGGCTTTGCTTGTGGCTTGGTTGATGTAGAGGCCGGAACCCATGTTCTGCACGGAATAGCGCACTTCGCCTTTTTCGGTGACGGTTGCGTTCTTTACCTGCCAGATGAACGAGGGATCGTTCTCGTCGAATGCTTTCCAGCCGATAATCTTGGGCTCGTCCTGTTTGGGTGCATAGATTGCGAAGTTGCCGTTGCTTGCGTTGGTAAAGGCTGTATTGGCTGTGAAGAAGTAATAGTAGCCGCCGTCTTCAAGGGGTACTTGGCTTTCGCTGCTTTGTAGCCAGGTGTATAGCTCGTTGAGCTCATTGTATGCGGCCATGCACTCGTCGTCGGTCATTTTGCTGATTTCGTCGTTGGCCTTAATCCAAAGGTCGTAGAAACGCTGGAATTTTTCGGCATCTTTAATGTATCCCGGCTCGGTGCCTACCACATAGATGTCCTGCCACTCGTAGGGTATGTTGTTGAGGAACTCGTTGAGGTAGTCGCGTCCCGTGGTGAGTTGCAGGTAGCGGCGCATTGACCAGATGTTTGTGTCCTGCCATTCGTAGAAGCCGCGTATCGTTTCGTTGGCTTCGTTGGCCACGAATCCGCGTCCGTTTGTAATGGCGTCGTTAACCTCGCATATTGTTATGGTGCTGGGGTCGTTGACCCAGTCGCCGCTGTCGAACGAACCGGAGTTCACACCGCCGTAGGTATCTCCGCTGTTGGCATAGTGGAACTCGAACGGAGCGGCGTCGGCCTGGTCGGGTACCATGAACAGGCGGTAGGCGCGGTTGTTGTCGGCGTTGTTCCAGTCGCCCGAGGCGAGATATTCGCCCGTTGCCTTGTTTTTGAGGTTAAACAGCTTGTACTGTGTCTTGGGGCTTACGCTGTCGAGCTCGCATAGAATCCATACGATTTTCTCGGGCACCTTGTCACCCTCGAAACGAGTTAGCTTCGGGGCGTAGCCCGATGTTATCTCGTTGAAACGCACGAGCGGACCGAGGTAACCTCCTTTGTTGGAGTTGTCGGAACGCCCTTCGAACACGACCTCCATGCCGTCGGCAGCCTCGTCGGCACCCACGACGGAGCCGATGATGTACTGGGCGTGAAGGCCAGACATTGCAACCAAAGAGGCGCACAATGCCAGGAAAAGAGATCTAATCCTTTTCATAGTTAATTGTTTTTAGTTAATAATGTTAATAATACAGATTGTACTGCAATCCTTTAATTTCTCTTGTATTTATGCGCCCTAAACTTATGACAATTTTTCTACACACAGGGTGGTGCCGTGATTTTTATTGCATAATTGTGATTTTTTTTTAATCTGTGCCACTAATTTGGGTAGTATCCCTCAGAATTGCCATGCGTACATTGCAATTCGTGGTGTTTTCGGCATCTGTGCCGCTTGGAACGGCTATGGAAAAGGGGGTGGAGGAAGTAGAAAACTTTGTGACCGAAAAGGCCGGTTCAGGGCACGGAAAGATGAAAACTGGTTTTCAGTGCGTTTACCACACGTGGGAGAAAAGAAAAAATTAGTGGCTCGGATTTCAAAATCCGAGCCACTAATTTTAAAAAGCAAGCCACTAATTTTTTGCCCCCTGAAAACCCGCCCGGAAACCGGGGCAAAAAAGGCAGACAAAAACGGCGGCGGGATTCTTGTTCCCGCCGCCGTTGTATTTTTAAAGGCTTGTTGGTTATTTTATGCCTAATTTGGTTTTGATTTTGTCGGTAAGGTCTTCGCTCTGCGACTTGCTGATGTAAGGTATGCCGCCTGTAGTGTCCATGATGTAGACATATTTGCCTTCATCGCCGATTGCCTGTACGGCCTGGAGTATCTTCTGCGTGATTGCCTGCATTTTCTCGGCCGATTTTGCTTGGAGCGAGTCGCGGTTGTCGTTGTAGCTTTGCTGTATGCGCTGGTAGAGCTCCTGGAGTTCCTGCTCGCGGCGCTGTTTTACGTTGTCGGGCAGCGAGTCGCGCTGTTTGTCGTATTCCTGGCTCTTTTTCTGGAGTTCGTCACGCATACGTGTGAGTTCGTCCTCGTATTGTTTTGACAATGTTTGGAGCTCGGTTTGCGAGGTTTTGTATTCGGGCATTGCCTGTACTATTACAGACGAGTCGAAGTGTCCGAACTTTTGTTGTGCGAAAAGGCTCAGCGGCGCAAGTATGAGCGCCATGATAATTACTTTCTTCATTTTGTGTTTGTATTCTTAGTTTCGTTTTGTTCTTATCAGCGTGCAAAGATACGCAAAGGCGGGCGCAAGGACAAATTAAATTGCAGATTTTATTGTTTTTGCCGTGCCGGCACGCTTTATTTCTGTTTAAACGCGAGGGAGTTAGTTGGAGGCGTATCCCAATTTGGCGAGCACCTCGTTCGATATGTCTATTTTGGGCGAGGCGAATATTATGCCTGTGTCGGAGGCGCGGTCGAGAATCAGTGTGTAGCCCTTGGTCTGCGAAATGTCCTTTATGGCGTTGTATATTTCGTCCTGTATGGGTTTCACGAGGCTTTCGCGTTTTTTGAACAGTTCGCCGTCGGGCGCGAAGTATTTGCGCTTCAGTTCGGCGGCTTCCTTTTCCTTGTCCACAATGGCCTGCTCGTTGGTTTTTTTCTGCTCGGCCGAGAGGAACACTACTTCGTTCTGGTAGTTTTTGTATAGCGTCTGCGCTTCGTTCTGTATGGCTTCCACTTCGGCCTGCCATTTCTTTGATTGCTGGTTGAGCTGTTCGCTGGCGCGCTCGTAGGCCGGAATGTTCTTGAGTATGTATTCCATATCGACAAGTGCGAATTTTTGCGCCTGCGCACCGGTTGCCGCAGACATTGCGACAGCTATCGCGATGATGACGTTACGGATAGGTTTCATAATAGTATTTGTTTTTTGGGTTTGCTTATGTGTGTTGCTGTCCTGCCGGCCGGGCTTTCAGGCCGAAGGCAGGGGTATCAGAATTCCTGTCCTATGATGAAGTGTATGTGCGAGCCGCTGTTGCTCTTCGTTCCGAACACCTTGTCGAAACCGTATGCCCAGTCGAGACCCATGAGGCCTATCATCGGGAGGAACACGCGCACACCTACTCCGGCAGAGCGTTTCATGTCGAAGGGGTTGAACTTCTTTATGTCGTTCCATGCGTTGCCGCCTTCGGCAAAGGCCAGGGCGTAGATGTTTGTGGAGCCTTTGAGCATGAGCGGGTAGCGCAGCTCGAGCGTGAGGCGCGAATATGCGTAGCCCTCATAGTTGAGCGAGGGAGTGAGGCAGCCGTTTTCGTAACCGCGCAGGCCGATTGTCTCGGTGGCGTATCCTGAGGAGTATCCCGACATACCGTCGCCGCCCACGTAGAATGTTTCGAAAGGCGATTTCTTGTGCTTGTTGTAATGTCCCAGGAGTCCGAAGTCGGTGCGGGTCATCAGCACGGGGCATTTGGTCTTTCCGCTAAGTGCGGTATAGGAGCGGAACTTGAGTTTCCATTTGTGGTATTCCACCCAGCGGTATTTCTCCTGCATTTCCTTTTGGTAGCTTGCGGCACGGTAGTCGCGCGCCAGTTTTGAGTAGTCCTTGCCGTCCCAAAGCGAGTAGGGCGGCGTGGCCGATACGGAGAATGTGAATTCCGAACCGCTGCGCGGGAAGATGTTGTTGTCTATAGAACTGCGGTTTATGGTAACGCCTATGTTGAAGTTGTTGCAGTTACCGTCGCTGATGATGAAATAGTTCCACGACTTGAGCATGTAGCGCATGTATGTGGCCTCGAGCATGAGCGAGAAGAAGTCGTCGGGCCAGCGCAGGCGCGTTCCCCATCCCAGCGAAACGCCGAATATCTTTACGTAGGTGTCGGGGTCGTAGTAGTTGTAGTAACCGTTGTAGTAGTCCGACATTCCGTAGCCGTAAAGGTACTGGTTGTAGCTGTTGTAGTAGGAACTGTTGTAGTAATCGCTGTTTACGTCGGTTTGCTTGGAGTAGAAAATGGAGAACGACAGCTGGTTGGGGCGTTTGCCTCCGAACCACGGGTCGAGGAAGTTGAACGAGTAACTTTGGTAGTACTTGGCGTTGGTCTGTGCGTTGAGCGAGAGTTGCTGTCCGTCGCCCTGTGGGAACAGGGCGCGGCGGTTCTTGCTGCTGAACAGGTTCTGCATTGAGAAGTTCGTGAATTTCAGTCCCACTGTTCCCACTATACCGGTCTGTCCCCATCCGAATGACAACTGAACCTGGTCGCTTGCCTTAGGCTCGAGTTTGTAGTTGATGTCGACGGTTCCGTTTTCCTGGTCGGGTTTGATGTCGGGCTCTATTTTTTCCGGGTCGAAGAACTGCATGTTGGCCAGTTCGCGGATAGAACGCATGATTGCGTCCTTCTTGAAAAGGTCGCCGGGCTTTGTGCGCAGCTCGCGCCGTATCACGTTTTCGTAAACGCGCGTGTTGCCGCTGATACGTATGTTGTTGAGTGTGGCCTGCTGTCCTTCGTAGATTCTCATCTCGAGGTCTACGGAGTCGCCGTCGATGTTTACTTCAACGGGGTTGAGGTTATAGAACACATAACCGTTGTTGTAGTATTGGTTGCCTATGGCGTCTTCGTCTTCTACGAGGCGTTTGTTCAGGAATTTCTGGTTGTATACGTCGCCACGTTTCATCTTCAGTGCTTGCGCGAGCGATTCGGAACTGTAAACGGAGTTACCCACCCATTCTACATTGCGGAGGTAGTACTTGTTGCCTTCGTCGATGTTGATGTATATGTCTACGTGCTTTTCGTCGTATGGCACAACGCTGTCGGTGTTTATAATAGCGTCGCGGTAGCCCCATTCGTTGTATTTGTCGATTATCAGGCCTTTGTCCTTTTCATACTCTTCGGGAAGGAACTTTTTGCTTTTGAAAAGGTTGTACAGCTTGTTTACCTCGTGCGTCTTCTTCATCGCGCGTTTGAGTTTCTTGACGTATTCCTTCTTTACGCCGGTGAAGTAGATGTGTTTTACTTTTATCTTTTCGTTCTTGTCGATGTTCACGTCGACGATAACCTGGTTCGTTGCCGATACGTCGTCTTTCTGAACGATTTCGATAATTGCGTTTTTATATCCCTTTTCTTCGAAGTAACGCTTTATTATGATTTTTGCACGGTCGACGATGTCGGGCGAAATCTGGCTTCCGCTTCTCAGGCCGAGCCTTTCCTCTATATCCTCGCGTTCCGATTTCTTTACTCCGTGGTAGGAGATTGTTGAAATCTTGGGCCGCGCGGCAAGAGTTATGTGAAGGTATATCTTGTGCCCTACAATGCTGTCGGCCGCGATGGTTACGTCGCTGAAGATTTTCTGGTCCCAGTAGCGGTGCAACACGCGGGAGATGTCGTCGCCCGGCACTGTGATTGCCTGGCCTACTTCGAGGCCGGAGATGTTGCGAAGCACTTCGTCGTCGTAACCTTTTATACCGTCGACAACGAAACCGCCGAGCAAGTAGGTTTTCCTGTCGGTGGAATATACGATGTCGGGCTTTACTATTACGCTGTCGCTTTGCGCAAGTGTTTTCTGGGTTCCCAGGATAATCATTAGCGCGGTAAGAACGAGGTATTCTATCTTGTTTTTCCTTTTCATCATGTTTCGTGGCGATACGGCTTAACGATTTTATCTTTGGCCGTTATCATTATATATTATAATGTGTGTTTTCTCGCAAGGATTTTACTTTGCGTTTTCTGCTTCGGCCTGTTCTTCTGTTTTTCCGAACCTGCGTTGCCTTGACTGGTATGATATTATAGCCTGTTGGAAGTCCTTTTCGTTGAAGTCGGGCCAGTATGTGTCGCAGAAGTACAGTTCCGTGTAAGCGCATTGCCATAAAAGGTAATTGCTCAGCCGGTACTCCCCACCTGTGCGGATAAGCAGTTCCGGGTCGGGCATGAACGATGTTGTCAAGCATTCGCTCACTGTGTCTTCGCTTATTTGGGATATGTCGAGCTTGCCTTGTACGGCTTTGCTTGCTATCTGCTTTGCTGCTTCTGTTATTTCCCACCTGGCCGAATAACTTAAAGCTACAATCATTGTCATTTTTGAGTTGCCGGCCGTGTTGCGTTCGCATTCGGCAAGTTTGTTGTTTACCACCGAAGGGAGTTTGCTCCTGTCGCCGATAACGCGAAAACGCACATTGTTGGCCATGAATATTTCCTCTTCCAGCGAATCGAGAATAAGCGCCATGAGTGCTGCTATTTCGTCGCTCGGGCGATTCCAGTTCTCAGTAGAGAAAGTGTATAGCGTCAAGTATTCAACACCGAGGCGAACGGCTTCTTCCGTAATACGTTTAACTGTTTCCACGCCTTCTTTATGTCCTGCGCTTCTTGGCAGGCCGCGTTTTGTGGCCCAGCGTCCGTTGCCGTCCATTATTATGGCGATGTGGCGCGGAATCCTCTGCATGTTCAGTTCAGTATCGTTCATTATTTTATGTTGTGCCTTTGGTGCGGTATCAGTCTTTGTTGCATTCCACGCATTTGGGAGAGAACTCGTAAGTTATGTACAGCAGCGTGGTACAGTAATGGTCTTTGTTCTTGAATCCGGAGCTTGATATGGCGTGCGGGTTTTTGAATCCGTCGAGCCCGTCCGACAGTGTAAAGTGGTACAGGAAATCGAGGCCTATGTTCAGACGCGGCTTTAGTTTGTATTTCACACCCACGCCCACCGGTACCTGGAACGTGAATGCCTTCCCTGCCTTTCCGTATGCCCCGCCTATGCCGATTTGTGCGTATGGCGTTATGCGTTGCCGGCCTTGGTAGCCATGGTGCAGGCCGTAAGGCCAGAAGTTGTATTCATAGGTAACGCTCAGGTCTATTATTCCGTCGTTCAGGTCGTACTTGCGTTTTTCGGTCGACGTAGCCGGTGAGTCCGGGTTAGGCGGAAAATAATCGTTCACGTTATCGGTAGAACCTTTTATTCCGTTGTAGCCTAATGTTCCTTTAACGGCCATGTAAGGGTTTATCAGCCATCGCCCTGTTATTCCTCCGGCAAAGCCCGGCTGCCCGAAGAATTTATGGTTCAGGTCGCCGTTGTAGAAACTCGTTCCTGCCGTAACGCCTATCTCGAAGTTGTAATCCACGTCGTCCTGCGCCCAGGCCGCTGTTGCGGTGAAGAGCATGAGGCATAGCGTCACGGCGCGGATTTTCATTTGCTTGCGTTTTTAGTTGTTGTCAGTTTTAAGTCTGTTCAGGTATCCCCGCCACATTTGTCCCGTGCCGGCACATACCAGCCAGATAGTATTTTCTTTTCCGGTGGCGAGTTTTATCTCTGTCGGCAGGCCGATGTTGGCGGGCAGTATAGTCTTTCCGTCGGGCACGGCCCATGTGCGTGCGCCGTCCACACTTTCGTATATTTCCACTTTGCCGTCACGTATTCCGGCAGCATAAAGGTTGTTTTCGTACTTTATCATGCTCAACCCCTGCAGGTAGGGCAGATTCTTGGTGTTTTCTTCTGTGTATGGGTAGTAGCTCCACGGGTTGGTCTCCACGCCTGTTAGGTCTATCTCTTTTTTCCATACTACTGAAGTAGTGCCGATATATCCTACGGCTACGATGTTTTCGATTTTGCTGTTTGTAATAAGCGGCTGGCGGGCTGTAACCACGCTTGCCTGGGGCAGTAGAGAAGCCGGCGCGTCGGTTTCGCAAGCCGTCCATGTGCTGCCGTCGTGCGAGCCGTATATGCCTTCGGCCGTGGAAGCGAATATTTCCGTGTCGCTTGTGCCGAAAAGGTTCAGCGGGACGATGTTTGCCGTTACCGTTTCCCATGTCTTTCCGTCGGCTGACTTCATAAGTCCGTCGGTACATGTTGCGAAGAATGTTCCGTTGAAGCGGGTTATGCTTTGGAGGTCGATGTTTTCAGCGCCGGTCGTTTCGCTGTACATCCACTGTGTGTTTTCCGCGTCTTGCCGTGTCATGAGAACTGTGGTTCCGTCTTTCTTTCCCCATAGATACAGCATATCGTTGTCTACGAGCATTTTCATGTCGCTCATGGCTGCAATGTCGACGTTTGTTCCGCCGTCGGCAATCCATGTGTATGCTTCCGGGTCGGCCTGGTGCACGTTAACCTTTACCGTGTATTCGCGGCTGCCAGAGCCGTCGGACGCGTAGACTGTGAATTTGCGCGGAGTGGTGAAATCAAGGGTGTCTTTGGTTGAATACAGCGTATCGTTGCCGTCGAGCTTGCGCAACAGCACCGAGCCGTCGGTTGTAAATGTTGAGAATATGATTTTGTCGACCATTGTTCCCTGTGGCAGCGAGTCGGTGTTGTACACTTCGTTTTTCAGCTGGTCTATTTGCATTGGGAAGGCTGAGCCGGGCACGGTAATTACGTATGAAGTGTCGCGCCCGTCGTCAAGTGTGGTTTGGTAATTGCGATATAGTGTACCCATCGTTACTGCCGTTATGGCGCAGTCGGGTGTAAGCCCTGATGTGATTTCGTTGTCCGACGAGCAGCCGGAAAACATTGTAACAAGCAGTAATGTTGCCAGGGTGAGGAATGATTTCTTTATCATCGTGTTTCGGATTGTCGTGTGTTTATGGCGTGCCGTCCCGCTTCAGTGCCTTGCAGGCGGGGCATGCCCGTGGCTGCGGGTTTGATATGCGGTTTATATAAGTCACATACTCTGCACAATAATCAGGCAAAAGTAGCCATATTATTTGTTTTCAGAAAATTTGAACCGTTGTTTTATATTAAAAAGCCGATAAAAAGCCTTATAAATCCGCTGAATGCTTTTATTTTAAGGGATTTTTGCAACCTCGGTTTGCGGCGGCCCGGTTGTGTGGCGGCATTCAGGATTGTGGTATAATAAAAGCCTTTCCCTTTACAGGAAAGGCTTTTGTGTAGCTCCGAGGGGAATCGAACCCCTATCTAAAGTTTAGGAAACTTCTATTCTATCCGTTGAACTACAGAGCCTTGTGCACTTTGCCGCGCGCCCTTCGCAGATGGCGGCCTCATTGTGCCGCAACGTTGTGTATGTTGTCTTAACAAGCCGGGCCGGGATGTTCTTCCGGCAATGAATGTTGTGCGGGCGTGGCATTTGCGCCTGCAAATGTATGAATTTGCCGCGAGATAAGCAAATATCATCCCCAAACAGATTCCGTTTGTTTGTTTGCGAGCCGGCTGTAAGGCGTGCAGCGGCTAATAAAATAGTTTTTCTTTTGGCTATTCGGTTGCTTGTAGTAATTTCGCGCCGTGAAATAATATTCAATTCAGTCAGGACGGTTATGGAGTGGTTGGATTCCCTTTTTAAAGAGCAGTCGGCTTTCCAGGCAGTGGTTGTAATCAGTGCCATAGCTGCTGTGGGCCTCGTTTTCAGCAAGGTAAAATGGCGGGGTATCGGTTTCGGCGTGGCTTTCGTGTTTTTTGCAGGTATCCTTGCGGGACACCTGGGTCTTTCCGTCGACCAGCGTATGCTCGATTACGCCGAAAGTTTCGGCCTGGTGCTTTTTGTATATGCTCTCGGCCTGCAGGTAGGCCCCGGCTTCGTCAGTTCGTTCCGCGAGGGCGGCGCGAGGTTCAACCTGCTTGCCCTTTGCGTGATAGCCTTGGGCACAATCCTTACGATTGTTGTCATACCGCTTTTCGGTATAAGTGCCGACAGCGCAGTGGGCGTGATGTGCGGGGCTACGACAAACACTCCGGCGCTCGGTGCTGCGCAGCAGACGCTGCGCTCGCTCGGGCTGCCCGACAATGCGCCCGCCCTGGCCACGGCAGTAACTTATCCGATAGGTGTGGCAGGCGTGATACTCGTGCTTTCGCTGGTACGCCCACGGTTGTCGAAGTACGGTATGGGCGCAGGGCAACAGTCGCAGGACGACGCGCCGTTTATAGCCTCGTTCTCGGTTTGCAATCCCGGAATAGAGGGCAAGACGCTTGCCGAGATAGCCACGCTCGCGCATTGCAAGTACGTGGTGTCGCGCCTGTGGCGTGGCGACGGAGCGATGTTGCCCGACGGGTCCACCAAGCTGTCTTCGGGCGACAGGATTCTGGTCATAGCAAAGAAGAAGGACATTCCCGAACTTACCATATTTTTCGGAAAGCTCGACAATACCGACTGGAACAAGAGCGACATCGACTGGGACGCGCTCGACCGCAAGTTCGTGTCGCAGCGCATTGTCATCACCCGTCCCGAGATTAACGGCCGCAAGATAGGAGCGTTGCATTTGCGCAACCGCTACGACATCAACGTGAGCCGCGTTTACCGTTCGGGCATAGCGCTCGTGGCAACGCCAGACCTCATGCTCCGCATGGGCGACCGCCTTACCGTTGTGGGCGACGCAAAGTCGGTGGAAAGGGTGGCGGCCGAGCTGGGCAACACCGTGCGCGACCTTGAAGAACCTAACCTCGTGGCCATATTCATAGGCATAGTGCTCGGCCTGGCGCTCGGCAGCATACCGTTCAGCGTTCCCGGCGTGTCAATGCCCGTAAAGCTCGGTCTGGCTGGCGGCCCTATTGTTGTGGGAATACTGATAGGCGCTTACGGTCCGCGCCTGCACATGGTTACTTACACCACCAACAGCGCCAACCTCATGCTCCGCGCCCTCGGGCTTTCAATCTACCTTGCATGCCTCGGGCTGGAATCGGGAGCAGGATTCGCCGAGACGGTGATGAGCCCGCAGGGAGCCGCGTGGGTAGGCATAGGCGCGCTGATAACCATATTGCCCGTTGCGGTGATGAGTGTGGTGTGCGTAAGGTTTTCGAAGACCGATTACTATTCTACGGCCGGCATATTGTGCGGGGCAATGGCCAACCCGATGGCATTGGGCGTTGTGGCCGGTTCGCCCGGCAACGACAAGGCAGCCGTTGCCTATGCAACGGTGTACCCGTTGAGCATGTTCCTGCGCGTGGTGCTTGCGCAAGTGCTCATAATGGTGCTCATGGGATAGTTGCTGCAATGCGGCCGCTGCCCGTGCCGCTATCCGATACGGACATGTGAGGACGGAAAACCGGGACCGGAAAACGGCATTTCGAAGCAGGAAAAATAGAAAACTCTTTTTCATTACTTTTTACCCACGTGGGAGCAAGGAAAAAATTAATGGCTCGGATTTCAAAATCCGAGCCATTAATTTTAAAAAGCAAGCCACTAATTTTTTGCTCTCTGAAAACTCCCAGTCACCAGCCGGAAACCAACGGGTACGCGGTTAATCGCATATCTGCAGAGTTGGCGGGTGGTTAATGCGTTTGTCGGGGAAATGCGCCGCGGTGTCGTACCTATTGCCGCGGGATTTCTTTCTGCCCGGCGTGGCGGTACACCCTTATCATGTAGAACCCGAAGTGGGCAGCTCCCATGAGGAACGATATTGTGAAAAGCACCTTGCTCTCTTCCCAACCCACGGTCTGCTGGTGCCAGAAGCCCGTTATTATGCACAGCAGCGAGAGCACAAGGCCGAAACCGTTGAGCGCGGAGTTGCCGCGGCGGTACTTTATGCCGTGTTCGAGGCGGCTGTGTTTCATTCCGTAGGCAGTGTATATGTCAAGGCCTATTATCATCCACATAACGAGGCGAATCCAGGTGTCGGCCGGCAGGAAAATCATAAGGCAAAGGCACGTTATTATTCCGAGTATCGGCACGAGCGGCACGAAAGGCACGCTGAAGGCGCGCTTGACGTCGGGCATTGTCTTGCGGAGTATTATTACGGCCGCGCAAACGAGCGAGAACGCAAAGAGCGTGCCTATGCTCGTCATCTCGCCCGCCACCTGCGCGGGGATGAACGCCGCCAGTCCTGCCACCACGCACATGAACAGCACGTTGCTGTGTACGGGTGTGCGGAAACGGGGATTGACCTTCGAGAAGAACGGGGGCAGCAAACCGTCGCGGCTCATGCTGAAGAACACGCGGCTCTGCGCCATGAGCGTTACCATTATCACCGAGCAGTAGCCTATCAGTATGGCCAGCATTATGGCGTTGTTGAGCCACGGGTAGGCCGGCTGAATCACGCCCGCGGCATCGGGCGAGCCGATGTGCTGTATGGCCACCGCCACGGGGGCTATGCCCTCCAGTCCGCCGAACTCCTTGTAGTTGGCAACGCCTGTCATCACGTAACCGAAGGCTATGTACAGCACCGTCACCACGAGCAGCGAGCACAGAATGCCTATGGGCATGTCGCGGCGGGGATTCTTGCTCTCCTGTGCCGCCGTGCTCACGGCGTCGAAGCCGAGAAAGGCGAACGACACCACGGCCGCGCCGCGCAGAACGCCCGAGAGGCCGAACTCGCCCATTGTGCCGGTGTTTTGGGGTATGAACGGGTGGTAGTTGGCCGAGTCGATGTATTTCCAGCCCAACACCACGAACACTATGATGACGGAAATCTTTATCACCACTATTATGTCGTTCACAATGGAGCTTTCCTCAACGCCGCGGATGAGGAACAGGCTCATAACCACCACTATCGCGGCCGCGGGCAGGTTGATAATGCCGCCGTCCCAGGGGCAGGCGCACAGTTCGTGCGGCAGCGTGATGCCCACGCCCTCGAGCAGCACCACGGCATAGCGGCTCCAGCTTATGCTCACCGTCGTGGCGGCCACGGCGTACTCCAACACGAGGTCCCAGCCTATCACCCACGCCACGAGCTCGCCCATGGTGGCGTACGAATACGTGTACGCGCTGCCCGACACGGGGATAATCGACGCGAACTCCGAATAACACAGCGCCGCAAAGCAGCAGCCCAACGACGCGAGCACAAAGGAAATTATCACGGCCGGACCGCTGTATTCGGCAGCTACCAGGCCGGTGATGGAAAACAGACCCGCGCCCACTATCACGCCTATTCCGAAGGCTATGAGGCTTATAGGGCCGAGCACGCGGCGCAGCGTCTTGCTGCCCGTCTCGGCCGCCTCGGCCTGGAGCATGGGTATCGGTTTACGGATAAATAATCCCATTCGTTTTTACAGGTTTTTGCTTACAAAATTAAGCTTTTCCGTCGATTCCCGCGCACTTTTGCATGTTGTCAAAGTATTTGGCGGGACCACGGCGGGAGCGGCGCGGCAGTTTGGCGACACCGGAAAGCATGAATGGCCGGGAAAATCCGCTTCGCTCCGTTATAACATGGCCGACACTTGCTTTTCCACTGCCGACCGTATGAAAGCATTTATGGAAATGCCCATTTTTGTGGCCAAAGCTGCCACACGGCTGTGCATTTCGGGCGTGAGGCGTACGTTGAGCGAGCCCGAATAGCTTTTGTGCGGCTCTATGCCTTGCTCCTTGCAATAAACGAGGTAGTCGTCTACGGCCTCGTGAAAGGCTTCGGTGAGCTCCTTAACGCTTTCGCCCTCGAAATTCACCAATCCGTCGATACCCTCTATTTTACCGAAGAAAACGTTGTCCTTTTCGCTGAAAGCCACCGAACCGATGTATCCTTTGTAGTTTAAGGTATTCATATTTCTTTCGTTTTTTTATTTCAACAGCCCTGCTTCGATGAGTTCTTCGCGCACCTGCTTCAGTGCGTACAGTTTTACCACGTTTCCGGGGTGGGGTTTATGCAACATTATCGGCCGCCCGGCCGCGTTTTTGTAGATAACCCTCGAACCGGAAGTCTTGCCCTTGTCCGATTTGACATACCCGTAGAAAGACAGCAGCCTTTCCAGTTCGTCGAACGTAAAATCAGACGGAAGACGTTTGAAGCATTCTATCAGTTTTTCTTTTGTTCCCATACTATGATGAAAGCAAAGGTAACTGTTTTTTAGTTACAGAGCAAACGGTATTCCTAAAATTAGCAAAGAAACCGCAGCACGGGGACGGACATTTTCAGACAGCGGGTAAGTTATCTGATTTTCAGTATGCTATATCCCATCTCTGAGAAAAGAAAAAATACAAGGCACATATTTCGAAATATGTGCCTTGTATTTTAAAATATGTCTGACCTGTTTTTTGCCTTTCGTGAAACGGTTGCAAAAACGGGATGGAGATTTTCCAGTCGCACCTGATACCGCCGTCTTGGTCTTAGCCGGACAGCCACGGTATTCACTAATAAAAAATAATTGTAAGATACTAATATAAGGTACGTAAATGGTACTGCTTTTGTAAAATATTCGAATATGATATGGATTGCGGCTCGGCATAGCCAAATATGAGAAACTTCGTTTTTCATTTGCCTCCGCACTCGCCTTTGCTATATTTGGATAATATAGGATGCGGCTCGGCATAGCCAAATATAAGAAACTTCGTTTTTCATTTGTCTCTGCACTCGCCTTTTACTATATTTGTAATCGCAAGTGGCAGGCGCAGTGGCGCGGCCACAGTGCATTGCGCACGGCTGCAAAGCCGCAGCGTATATTACTTACGGAAAAATAATTAGCGTTTGCTGTTATTCGGGACACTTCAAGAATCTACCAAATTCAAAGCAATCAATACCGAATGAATAAGTCAGTGAATGCCTGCGCAAGCGTGGGCGTGACTTATCCGGTATTGGTGGGCTTTGGTAGAGCCCTTGAAGTGTGGATAGTTACAACGTCCACGCTTTTTTTGTGCTCTGCCTGCCCGCCACCGAAGATAAGCATACGCCAAAACACGTGCGTATGGCAAACAAGAACCTCAACGCGGCCAAAAACGCGAAGAAGGACGAGTTTTACACGCAGTTGCCCGACATTGAGCGCGAGCTCAGGCATTACAGCAGGCATTTCCTCGGGAAAACCGTGCTCTGCAATTGCGACGACCCTTACGAAAGCAACTTTTTCAAGTTTTTTGCCTTGAACTTCAATTTCTTGGGATTGAAGAAACTCATCTGCACCTGCTACGACGGCTCGCCCGTTGCGGGCAGCGAACTGCTTATACATTACAGCGAGTTCGACAGCAAGCCGGAGAAAATAGCCTACAAGGTGGAGATAACCGAAGTGCGCGACCTGAACGGCGACGGGGCGGAAGACCTGGCCGACGTGCACTACCTTATACAGAACGACAAAAACGTGCTCTCACTCCTGAAAGGCAACGGCGATTTCCGCTCCCCCGAGTGCGTGGAACTGCTTAAGGAGGCCGACATCGTGGTGACAAACCCGCCGTTTTCGCTATTCCGCGAGTACGTGGCGCAGCTCATGGAATACGGCAAGAAATTTCTGATTATAGGAAACGTAAATGCCGTAACATACAAGGAAATTTTCCCTTTGATAAAAGAAAACAAAATATGGCTGGGTGTCAGCATACACAGTGGTGACAGAAAATTTAGAGTTCCGGATTATTATACTTTAAATGCAGCCAGTTGTGGCATAGATGAGAACGGGAAAAAATATATACGGGTAAAAGGTGTTAGGTGGTTTACAAATTTAGACCACAACAAGCGGCACGAAGAACTCGATTTGGTTTGCCGTTATTCTCCCGAAGAATACCCGAAATACGACAACTACAATGCCATAGAAGTGAGCAAAACCACAAATATTCCTTCAGACTACCCGGGCGCAATGGGTGTGCCGATTACCTTTCTCGACAAATATAACCCTGAGCAGTTCGAGATAATAAAATTCAGGAAAGGAGATGACGACAAAGACCTTTGCATTAACGGGAAATGCCCTTATTTCCGAATACTTGTGCGCAACAAACATCCTCAAAAACGTTACTAACCTCACATAAAAATCCCCACCAACCATGGAAAAGATGAAAATAACCCCTATGGAAGTCACCGTGGGCGAGATTGCCGACGGGTACAGGAACGACGACGAGCTGGGCGTGCGCGGCTACGGCGGCCTTTTGGACATACGGCCTCCCTACCAGCGTGAGTTCATCTACAACGAGAAAGAGCAAATGGCCGTGATACACACGGTGCTGAACGACTATCCGCTCAACGTGATGTACTGGGTGAAACGCAACGACGACGCCGAGTGCCCCTACGAGATAATGGACGGCCAGCAACGCACCCTCTCGCTCTGCGAGTACGTGGCCGGGGCGTTCTCATACGATTTCAAGAACTTCTTCAACCAGCCCGCCGACATCCGGAAAAAGATATTGGACTACCGCCTCACCGTTTACGTGTGCGAGGGCGAAGCGTCTGAAAAATTGGAGTGGTTCAGAACTATAAACATTGCCGGCAAGCCGCTCAACGAGCAGGAGATAAACAATGCCGTGTATGCCGGGCCGTTCGTGTCGGACGCGAAACGCCACTTCTCGAAATCAAACTGTGGTGCGTACCGCCTTGGCAAAGACCTCGTGAACGGCACGCCCATACGCCAAGACTTCCTGAAGAAAGCCTTGCAATGGATGGCCGACCACGAAACGCGCTCCGGCAAACGCCAAAGCATTGTAGGCTACATGGCCGAACACCAGCACGACCCCAATGCAAACAATCTGTGGACTTACTTCCAGAACGTGCTGAACTGGGCAATAACGAACTTTGACCTCAACCATTTCAAACGGATAATGAAAGGGATAGACTGGGCACTGTATTACGACGAGTTCCACGACCGCACGCTTGACACCGCCGCCATGGCCAAACAGATTTCCAAGCTCATGCGTGACAGCGAGATACAACGCCAGGCGGGAATCATACCCTACGTGCTTACGGGTGACGAACGCCACCTCGACCTGCGCGCCTTTCCCGAGGACATAAAACTGGCTGTGTGGGAAAAGCAAAAGCACATCTGCCCGCACTGCCACAAGGAATTCGATTACGAGTTCATGGAAGGCGACCATATCAAACCCTGGCGCGACGGAGGACGCACCGTCGAGGAAAACTGCCAGATGCTTTGCCGTGAGTGCAACCGCCGCAAAGGGGTAAAATAATATCCGAAAGATGTGGGATTCCTTTTAAGCATTCGCGATATTATCAATGTAGTTAATAACAAATATTGCGTGTATGACAGTTTCCGACTGTTGCACAATGCAGGCAAGTAATCGTAAAACTTGGTACTACTTGTTTGCGGGCTGAACATGTGTCCTAAGGATTGTTTTTGCAGGAGTAGACGGGAACTCGCACGAGGATATAATTATACCCACTAACCGCAGCGCGGGGACGGACATTTTCAGACAGCGGGTAAGTTATCTGATTTTCAGTGTGCTATATCCCATCTCTGAGAAAAGAAAAAATACAAGGCACATATTTCGAAATATGTGCCTTGTATTTTAAAATATGTCCGACCTTTTTTTGCCTTTCCGGAAAAAGGTTGCAAAAATGTAAGGTGAAATTTTTATTTATCGTTACAGCAGGCTCCACATTACGGTAAGCCCTGCCATAACTATCGACACCATGCTCATTAGTTTGATGAGTATGTTGAGGCTGGGGCCGGAGGTGTCCTTGAACGGGTCGCCCACGGTGTCGCCCACAACTGTGGCCTTGTGTACGTCGCTGCCTTTGCCTCCGAAGTTGCCTTCCTCGACGAATTTCTTGGCGTTGTCCCACGCGCCGCCGGCGTTGGCCATGAACACTGCAAGCACGAAGCCCGTGCTGAGGCCGCCCACGAGCAGGCCGAGCACGCCCGACACGCCGAACACGAAGCCCGTGAGCACGGGGGCGGCTATGGCCAAGAGCGACGGCACGACCATTTCGCGCTGCGCGCCTTTGGTGGCTATGATGACGCAACGCTGGTAGTCGGGTTCGGTTTCGCCGGTGAGGATTCCTTTAATGGTGCGGAACTGGCGGCGCACTTCTTCTACCATTTTCTGTGCCGCACGTCCAACGGCGTTCATCGTGAGTCCGCAGAACAGGAAGGCCATCATCGAGCCGATGAACACGCCGGTGAGTACTTTGGGGTTCATTAGCGTAACGTCGTAATAAGTCATGAAGTCGGTAAACGTTGCCTTGGCTGTCTCGACAATTCGTCCGTTGCCGAGGTCGAGCATTTCCGTGCCGAGGCGTTGGAGTCCGATTCTTATTTCTTCGACGTATGAAGCCAGGAGCGCGAGTCCCGTAAGTGCGGCCGAGCCTATGGCAAATCCCTTGCCTGTGGCGGCAGTGGTGTTGCCCAGCGAGTCGAGCTCGTCTGTGCGTTTGCGCACTTCAGGCCCGAGGTTCGACATCTCGGCGTTGCCGCCCGCGTTGTCGGCAATGGGGCCGTAGGCGTCGGTGGCGAGGGTTATGCCGAGGGTGGAGAGCATTCCCACGGCGGCTATGCTTATGCCGTAAAGGCCCATGGCCACGTTGCTGAAGTCGAAGCCCGAGGCGAAGAGGTAGGAGAGTATTATTCCCGCACCTACCGTCAGCACGGGAATGGCGGTGGAGAGCATTCCCAAGCCTATGCCCGATATTATAACCGTTGCCGGGCCGGTTTTCCCGCTTTCGCTCAGCTTGCGCGTGGGACGGTAGCTCTGCGAGGTGAAGTATTCGGTGGAGCGTCCGATGATTACGCCCACGATAAGTCCCACAACGACCGAACAGCCTATCATGTGCCAGTTCTCAAGTCCGAGCGCCCAAAGAATAAGGAACGTGGCCACAACGATAAGGGCGGAACTGAGGTTCGTTCCCACGCCCATGGCGTTGATGAGCTGCTTCATGTTGGCGTCTTCGCGCGTGCGGACGCAGAATATTCCTATTATCGACAGAATTATTCCCACTGCGGCTATCAGCATGGGGGCAATAACGGCCTTGAACTGCATTTCCACGTCGCCGCCCTGCATGAATGCCGCCGCGCCGAGCGAGGCGGTGGCGAGTATCGAGCCGCAATACGATTCGTACAGGTCGGCGCCCATTCCGGCAACGTCGCCCACGTTGTCGCCCACGTTGTCGGCTATCGTGGCGGGGTTGCGGGGGTCGTCTTCAGGTATGTTCTCCTCTACTTTTCCAACGAGGTCGGCTCCCACGTCGGCAGCCTTGGTGTAGATACCGCCGCCCACGCGGGCAAAGAGCGCCTGCGTGCTCGCGCCCATTCCGAAGGTAAGCATTGTGGTGGTTATTATGCAGAGTTTGGTGGTTGGTGTCATGGCGTCGGCAGGAATAACCGCGTCTAACAGTATATACCAGAACGATATGTCGAACAAGCCCAAGCCTACTACTATAAGCCCCATTACTGCGCCGGAGCGGAAAGCTATCTTAAGCCCTTTGTTCAGGGAAGTGCGCGCGGCGTTGGCGGTACGCGCCGAGGCCAGCGTGGCGGTCTTCATGCCCATGTATCCCGACAGGCCGGAGAAAAATCCGCCCGTTAAGAATGCTATCGGAACCCAGTGGTTCTGTACTTCCAGAACGTAGGCCATGAATGAGAACAACAGTACGAGCACAAGGAACACGTATCCTACGATTTTGTACTGCTGCTTGAGGTACGACATAGCGCTTTTCCTTACCGCGGCCGCGATGTGGCGCATTCTTTCCGTTCCTTCGTCCTCGCGCTTCATGCGAAGGTAAAAGAACAGGGCAAAACATAGTGCGAGCAGTGAAGACACAGGCACTAACAGAAATAACAAATAGTCCATGGTATAATTTTAGTTTAATGGTTTTGCGGTTGTTTTTTTATCGTTTGCTGTAGTTTTCCAGTCCGTCCTTCAGGAACTTCTCGAAATGCGGCACACTCTCGTCGTAAGCATACGAACCCGTCAGCGGGCGTCCCTCGTTGTCGAGCGCAACATAGAAAGGCTGGGCGTTTGCTCCGAATTTCACCTGTTGCAGGTAGCTCCATTTGTCGCCTACGGTGCGGAGAGTGCGTTTTTTCCCGTCTATGGTCACTTCCTCCGGTTCAGGCAGGCGCGTCTTGTCGTCTACGTACAGGGAGATGAGCACATAGTCTTCGTTGAGCAGTTTGCTGATTTTCGGATCTATCCAAACTGAAGCCTCCATCTTGCGGCAGTTGACGCAGCCATAGCCTGTAAAATCGATGAGTACCGGTTTTCCGAGCCGTTCTGCTTCGCGCATGCCGCTTTCGTAGTCGGTAAACGGTGCGTGTGTCTCGAAATCGCCCAGGCGGAAGTCTTGCGTGGCCATAGGAGGTGCAAATGCGCTTACAGCCCTGAGCGGCGCGCCCCAAAGTCCGGGAATCATATATATTGCAAAGGCCAGTGAGCCTAACCCGAGGAATACTCGCGGCACCGACACGCTTTCGGTCTTTTCGCCGTGAAGATGTACCAGCCCGAAAAGGTAGAGCGCCAGAACCAAGGCTATTGCTATCCATAGGGCAAGGAATGTCTCGCGGTCGAGGATGTGCCAGCCGTAGGCCAGGTCGGCCACGGAAAGGAACTTCAACGCGAACGCGAGTTCCACAAAGCCGAGTGTCACCTTTACCACGTTCATCCAGCTGCCGCTCTTGGGCATTTGCTTGAGCCATGCGGGGAACATGGCGAACAGGGCGAACGGCAGCGCCAGTGCCAGGGCAAAGCCGAACATGCCGACGGCTGGAGCGAGAATGCTTCCGGTTGAAGCCACCTCGACAAGCAGGAGTCCTACTATCGGGCATGTGCACGAGAACGATACGAGCACCAAGGTGAATGCCATAAGGAATATGCTTAGCACCCCGGACGTGTTTTCGCTCTTGCGGTTTACGGCATTTGTCCACGACGAGGGCAGGTTAAGTTCGAATCCCCCGAGGAAACTTGCGGCAAACAGCAACAGAAGTAAAAAGAAGAAGATGTTGAAAACGGCGTTCGTCGAAAGCTCGTTCATCTTGTTTGCGCCGTAGATTGCAGTGACGGCCAGGGCCAATACGAGGAAGATAACTATTATCGCCACGCCGTAGGTAATGGCTTCGCCTATGTTTTTGCGGCGACTGCCGCCGCGGTGCAGGAAGAAGCCTACAGTCATCGGGATTATCGGCCAGATACACGGCATGAGCAACGCCACGAACCCACCCAGCATTCCGAGCAGGAATATGGCCAGCAGTGTGTGCTGTTCCGCTCCGCCGCTATTGCTCAGTTTTGCCAGCTCTTCAACCTGCGGTGTCCACCATGAGGCGTTGCTGTTGCCTGCAGTGTCCACCGCCGGTGCAACGGCGGTGTCGGGCGCGGCTGTTACGGAATCGGCCGGGGCTTTCTTCATTGGCGAGGACGACGGTTTGACTTCAGCCGCCCCCGGCCCGTCGCTGCCTTGCAGTTCAAAGGCGGCTTCCGAGGGAGGAAGGCAGTTCTTGTCGCTGCAAGCGCCGTACTCCAGGTACCCTTTGGCGCGGAACTCCTTACCCGTTATCTTGAGTGTCTGGGTGAAACGGCATTCCTTTTCAAAGAAGGAAAGCTCCATTTCGAACATTTCGTCGTATTTGTGAATAGCTCCTTTGCCGGGTACGAGTTTGCCAGCAGGTTCGATGTTGACGGCATCGACGAGGTTGAAAGTGGCGGGCGTAGGTCCGTTCTGCGGTATGTCGCTCGAGTAAACGTGCCAGCCTTCGTCTATCTTTCCCGTGAAGATTACCTTTATTTCATCTTTCGATACCCTTTCGGTGGAAACGGAAAACTTTACCGGTTCCACAATCTGGGCATTCGCGGTCACTGCCGGGAGCAAGAAAAAAATACAAGGGAGATATTTTGAAATATGTCTGACATAATTTAAAATATGTCTGACATATTTTTTTGGGCGTGGAATGCCGCCTTGAAAACTCTTTTTCTTATTCGTAAGTGCCGGGGTAAAAAATGTATTCATCCTGTAGACTTTTTTATTTTACATCTATCAGCTTCAGGCGGAATATAAGAGCGGAGCATGGCGGGACACCGTCGGAGCCTTCTTCGCCGTAGCCCAGTTCGTATGGCAGGTATATTTCCCATTCCGAGCCTTCTGCCATTAGTTTCAAGGCTTCGTTCCAGCCGCGCACTACGCTTCCCATGCCGAGTGTGACGGGCTTTCCGCCGTTGCCTTTGTCGGTGCTGTCGAATACCTTGCCGTCGATGAAGCGTCCCTCGTATGTTACGGTAACTTGCGAACCGTCGTCAGGACGTTTGCCTGTGCCGTTCTTTATTATGCGGTATTGCAGTCCGCTCGGCAAAGAGACAACGCCTTTGGCTTTTGCGTTTTTCTCGAGAAAGGCTTCGCCCTCGGCCTTGAAGCGTTTGGCGGCTTCCTGGTCGCGTTCGGCTGCCAGTTGTGCGGCTTTCATTTCCTTTTGCATAATGGCGTTGCCGGCCAGTGCCAGCTGCATTTGCAGCTTTTCCTGTTCGGGCACGCCGTCTGCCTCTACGGCTTTTGTGATGTCGGCACTTATGCTTTCGCATTGTTCTATTAGTTTGTTGCCTGCGCTGTTCGGGTTCTTGCAAAGTGTTACGTAATTCTTTACAAGTGTGTTTATCTTTTTCATGTTCCCGTTGTCGGGTTGCGCAAGCGCCGCTTCTTCAACCGACAGTGCCAGGCTGTCCATTACGTCGAACGTGGCGTTGTTTACCGAAGCTATGTAGCTGAGCGCTTTTTCGCCCTGTTTGAAAACATGCTCGTTGCCGAAGATGTCGGTCTTAACGTACATACCTTTGCTTTCTATAAGGGTAAGCGCGTTTTTGTAATCTCCTTTCATTATGTCGCCCAGTCTGGCGGTGATGAGGGCGTTCATGCGCGCCTCGTCGGCTTTTTCCTTGTCGTTGCTGCATGAAATGAAAACCAAGGCCTGGAAAAGTATGGCGCAAACCAGGATTGCGCATTTTCTAATCTTTATCATGGCTAAAATGTTTTTCGTGTTTGCTTAACTCCACGTTTCCCGCCTCAACGGGTAGTTTCCCCGCAGGTATTCGAAACTTTGCGGCGAAGCCTTGAGTGCGGCAGTGTCGTTTAGCGGGTTGTAAAGCTGCAATGCCCTGAGTGCGGCGTCCTTTTCCGGCTTCATGTCGGGCGGCAGCGGTGGAGGAAGTATTTCGAAGTCGGGCGAGATTCCGAAAAACCGGCACAACGCGGTAAGCGCCTGCCTTGTGGCGTTGGCCTTGCCGTCGGCGGAATATCCGGCCACGTGTGGCGTGGCAATCAGTGCCCGCTTCAGCAGTTCGGGACTTATATCAGGTTCGTTCTCCCACGTGTCTACCACGGCGGCCGAGGTAGTTCCTTCGTCGAGCGAGCGCATCCAGGCTTCGTTGTCAACCACTTCGCCCCGGGCGGCGTTTATTATTACCGGCCGGCGTAGGAGCGACGCAAAAAAGTCGGCGTTGCCCATGTGGTACGTAGGGAAATCGCCCGTCCGTGTGAGCGGGGTGTGGAAAGTTATAACGTCGCATTCGCGGCATAGTGCGTCCAAGTCTGTAAAGCCTTCCTCGCCTGCGGCTTCGCGCGGCGGGTCGTTGAGCAGAATGCGGCAGCCCAGTTGCCGGCATGCCTTTTCTACCTCTGTGCCTACGTGGCCTACGCCTACTATTCCCACACAGCAGTCCTTGAGCCTGACATATCCTTTCGCAGCAAGCACAAGCAGCGACGAGTGTACGTACTGGCCCACCGAGGCGGCGTTGCAGCCCGGACAGTTAGTCCATTTTATGCCGGCATGTGCGAGATATTGCGTGTCGATATGGTCATAGCCTATGGTAGCCGTCACAACGAGGCGCACTTTGCTGCCGTGCAGCAGCGCTTCGTCGCAGCGTGTACGCGTGCGTACCATAAGCGCGTCGGCTTCGCGCACATCGCCTGCCGATATGTCTTTGCCCGGCAGGTAAACCGTTTCGAAACCGAGGCTTTCGGGCACACCGCGTAAAAAGGGAATCTTGTCGTCGGCAATAAGTCTCACCGTATCGTTCTTTACATGCTGTGTGTACAAATTTATACCTTTTTGCGCAATTCGCTTTACCGTTAAACGAAAAAAAACTTACCTTTGCAATAATACACAACCCTTAAACTTAAAAATTTATGACTTTTACCGAGATGTGCCGCCCTATTTTCGATTCGGCAATATCGAAATATCATGAAACCGACGATGTCGACACGCCCATGGTAAACCCTTACGCACCCGGTAAGATAGAACACGACCTGTACACCAAGAACTGGATTGACACGGTGCAGTGGCATTTGGAGGACATAATACGCGACCCGAATATCGACCCTGTTGCGGCGCTTGCCCTGAAGCGCAGGATAGACAAGAGCAACCAGGACCGCACCGACCTCGTGGAAAGGATAGACAGTTACTTTTACACGTTATATAAGGACGTTGTTCCCGCAGCCGCAGCTACCATAAACACTGAAAGCCCCGCCTGGGCCATCGACCGTCTCTCGATACTCGCGCTTAAAATCTATCACATGCGTATCGAGGCCGGACGTGCCGAAGCAACGCAAGAACATCGCGAACGCTGCAGCGCCAAGCTCGACGTGCTGCTCGAACAGCAGAAAGACCTTTCGTCGGCTATCGACACACTGCTCTCCGACATCGAGGCCGGGCGCAAGTACATGAAGGTGTACAAGCAGATGAAAATGTACAACGACACGGATACGAACCCCGTGCTCTATGCAAAGAAATAACAACACATACCCAAACAGCAATGCCCTCCCGGGAGCCGTGCCGAGCAGGCCTGCTCCCGGTTTGCATTTACGGCATTCGTGCCGCAGCATATAAAACAACACACTCGACATGCCTATAGATTTATTCAACTACCGCCGGCGCACCACGACCAACGTTCACGTGGGGCGCACACCGCTGGGCAGCAATCATCCCGTAAGGCTGCAAAGCATGAACACTACTTCTACCGACGATGTGGAAGGAAGCATTGCACAGGCCGGGCGCATAATAAGTGCCGGGGCCGATTACGTGCGCCTTACCACCCAAGGTTTGCGCGAGGTGGAGAGCCTTGGCCGCATACGCGACGGGCTGCGCGCACAAGGCATAAGGACACCCCTTGTGGCCGACGTGCATTTCAATCCCAATGTGGCCGACGAGGCAGCCAAGACCGTTGAAGCCGTGCGCATTAATCCCGGGAATTATGTAGACCCCGCGCGCCAGTTCCGCCACATAGAATATACCGACGACGAATACCGCTCGGAGCTGGAACGGCTCGAAGAACGTTTCAACCGCCTGCTCGACATTTGCAAGAGCCATCGCACAGCGTTGCGCATAGGAGTGAACCACGGGTCGCTGTCCGACCGCATAATGAGCCGATATGGCGACACTCCGGCCGGCATAGTGGAAAGTTGCATGGAGTTCCTGCGCGTTTGCGTGCGCCGCGGCTTCAGCGACGTGGTGGTGTCAATCAAGGCAAGCAACCCTGTCGTTATGGTGCAGTCGGTCAGGCTGCTCGTTAAGGCCATGGACGCTGAAGGCATGCAGTTCCCCCTGCACCTCGGCGTTACCGAGGCCGGGGCGGGCGAGGACGGTCGCATAAAAAGCGCTCTCGGCATTGGTGCGCTGCTCAGCGACGGCTTGGGCGACACGGTGCGCGTCTCGCTGTCCGAAGCACCCGAGAACGAGATTCCCGTAGCGCGCAAATTGGTTGACTATATACTCCTGCGGCGCAACAGGAAGCGAATCGAGGCCTGGGAATACGAAGGATTCAACTACGTGTGCCCCGAACGCCGAGCCACGTGTCCCGTGCTCGACATCGGCGGCAGCAACCGTCCCGTGGTGATAGGCGAAAACTGCACGCCGGCCGACTACGACGATACCATACGCCCCGACTACGTGATAGTTCCCGACACCGGCCCTGCTTCAATGCCCGACACGCGAATGCGCTACATCGTCGAAGCCCGGAAATACGACGGGCGCGAAAATACCTACCCGTTGTTCACAACCGACGACCTCGACAAAATATCCGCCTGCCGTGCCGCGGCAAAGTTCCTCGAACTGGCACCCTTTGCCTTCGACAACGGGGTAGCCGGGTGCCTGCGCGAAAACCCCGATACGGTGCTGATGATAAAGACAACCTCGCGAAACTGCATTGGCGAGGCGCGCGCCATAATACACACCCTCATGCGCGAAGGCATACAGAATCCTGTCGTGTTTGCCAAGCCTTACGACCACAAGGCCGGGGAGCTTGAGGATTTCCAGATAGAAAGTGCGGCCGATACCGGCGCGCTGATTTTCGACGGCCTGCTCGACGGCCTTTGCATAACCTGCCCCGGCGGGCGTAACAGGAAACATTTGCCCGCGCGCGACGTGCTTGCCACGGAGTTTTCCATACTCCAGGCGGCCGGGCAGAGGATAACGAAGACCGAATACATAAGTTGCCCGGGTTGCGGGCGCACGCTCTACGACCTCGAAGGCACGTTGGCGCGTATAAAGGCCGCCACGCAGGGCATGGTAGGGGTGAAGATAGCCGTTATGGGCTGCATAGTGAACGGACCCGGCGAAATGGCCGACGCTGATTACGGATACGTGGGCGCGGCGAGGGGCAAGGTTAGCCTGTACCGCAGAAAGGAGTGTGTGGAACGCAACATCCCCGAGGACGAGGCCGTGGCGCACCTGCTCGCGCTCATAAAGTCCGACCGCGAAGGCACACAGGCATGACACCGTGCGACAGTGGCGCGCTTTAGTACCGCAAAACGGCGTCCACACCGCTGCGTGCGTAAAACACGCCCGGCGCAGACAAAAACGGATGCTTTTCGGAAACCCTTTTGTGACGGGGGTTTCGACCCCGCTCGGAGCAAAGGAAAAATATGTGCCTTGTATTTTAAAATATGTCTGACCTATTTCAAAATATGTCGGACATATTTTTTGCCCCTCCAGAAAGCGTGCAAAAAACGCCTTTTACGATTCAGACAAAAAACGACGCGGGTTTTCGTTTCCGCCGGGCGGCGACATGAAAAAGCCGAACCGCTACGCCTGTTCGGGGAACAGTCCTCCGCGTTTTTTCATTTTGCAACGGCGGGCTTTGCCTTTCATGACGTTTTTACTACTTTTGTAGAATACATAAAAAACTTTGCGATGAAAAAGCTACTTAAAAGAATCTTTTGCCTTTCGGCGCTTTCGCTGCTACTGCTGCCGGCATGCGCGCAAACTGTTTTCACCCACCCGTGGCAGGGCAAGCGCGTGGCTTACTTCGGCGATTCCTTAACCGACCCAGCCGCACCCGCAGGGAACGAGAAATATTGGAACGTGCTGCGCGAGCAGTTAGGGATAACTCCTTATGTCTACGCCGTGAATGGAAGGGAATGGAACGACATACCGCGACAGGCCGAACAGCTCGAAAAGGAGCATGGCCGCGACTTCGACGCCATAATGATTTTCATGGGGACTAACGACTACAACTCGGGTATTCCCGTGGGCACGTGGTACACCGAGAGCATTGAGGAGGTGGAAGCCGCCACGGGAGAGCAGCGCAGCATGAAGACGCGCAAGCGCCGCGTGCCCGTAATGGACGGCTCCACGCTGTGCGGCCGCATAAACATTGCGATGAACAAGATAAAGACAATGTTCCCTGACAAGCAGGTGGTTCTCCTCACTCCCATACACCGCGCCTACGCCATGTTCGGCGACACCAACGTGCAGCCCTCCGAAGAATACCAGAACTCGTGCGGCGAGTGGTTCTCCGATTATGTTGAAGCCGTCAGGCAGGCCGGTAGCGTGTGGTCGGTGCCCGTAATCGACCTCTACGCCGTGTCGGGCATTTACCCCTTGCTCGAGTCGAACTCGCAATACCTGAACAATGCGCAGACCGACCGCCTGCACCTCAACCCGAAAGGGCACTCGCGCCTTGGCGCTACGCTCGTTTACCAGCTCCTGACGCTTCCGTGCACGTTCTGACCCGCGCAATGCGCTTTGTGTAAAAACAATTAAGGAAACATAAAACCCAAATCAATGAACTTTAAAAAAACTCTGGCAGCGTTTTTGTCAGCGTCGATACTTGTGTGTCCCGCAACGCAGGCGCAGAGCGTTATACTTACCAGCGACCAGCAGCTGCACGACATAACCGACCCCGACAGGATAGTGGACCTCTCGGTGGGCAACGAGCCCTTCCGCAAGAGCTTCCGCCAGGTGTGCGAATGGGGAAAGAGCATGGGCTCGACGCAGCTGATTGTGGCTTTCGACGAATTTTTCCGCCAATACCGCATGCAGGTAGGCACAGAGCGCCGCCTCACGCCCGACATGGACGAGTACATAGGCGAAATGAAGAAAATAAGCGACTTTGCAAAAGGCTACGGCCTCGGCCTGTGCCTGAGCCTGCTCAGCCCGCTTGAACTGGGACCCGCCTTTGTCAACAAAACGGGCGAGGGAGGGCGTTGGCTGGCATACAAGGTGGGACTGCGCAACGCGAACAACGGACACTTCGGCGTGGACATCTGGCAGCACCTTTACTGGACGAACAACAAGGGACGGGTAAAGGTAAGGCTCACCGGCGTGAAAGCCTACGCCTTCAAACAGCAATATGTGGGCGAATCGGGCTACATAGCCGTCAACCCCGACAACATAGTAGAGCTCGAAAACGTGAAATACACCGTTGGCGATACCGTAGACCTGAGCGTACACCTCGCAGGCGGAGTGCCCGCACAGGATATGGGATTCCCCGCTTGCAGGACACATGTGTATTACGACGGACCTGAGCAACCCGACGGCTATGACCACGTGCTCGTTGTGCTCGAATACGCCACGCCCGAAATGGATTATTTCAGTCCCAAGGCACCCGGGTTTCTCACCGGGCTGGTGGAAAAGTACAAGGCCGCCGGAATAAACCTCACCGCCCTTTACTCCGACGAAATGCACATACAGCAGGACTGGGCTTACTTTTCCCACCACGAGGACGGGCAGTTTGCGCAACGCTACCTCACACGCAACATGCAGCAGGTGTACCGCGAGAAATACGGCATGCCCATCGACGACAAATACATGCTTTACTTTGCCTACGGTGCGCCTTATTACGAAGGCACCACGCGCTCTGTCGACAACGTGCAGTACGTTTTCGGCACGTCGCCCGCCGACATACAGCGCACTTTCCTTTTCCGCGACCGCTACTACAAGCTGCTGAACAACCATGTGGTCGACCTGTTCAAAAATGCCAGGGAACACGCCGAAAAGGTGTTCGGCCGCGAGTTGCCTACAGGCGCACATGCCTCGTGGGCGCAAAGTCCTACGATTGACGACGTGCGCACCGAGCGGATAAACCAGTATTCTTATCTGTACGACTACACTTCCAACTTCGTTGCGAGCAACACCGTGCACCAGGCCGCCGCCGCGTGTTACGATTACTTCAAATGGGGAGAATACCTCATACACACGGGCAACGACTTTGCCGAGGGAGGATGGGCCGACCGCGACTATTACGGCGCGGCAATGGCGGCGTCGATAGGCGTGATAAACAAAGACCCTTCGGCCTATGCCGCAGTGTGGGGCATTCCCGACAAGGCGCGCATTTGGAAGGAGGCGCTCAACGAGGCATACGGCTGCCGGCCTTCCAAGCCCATGCAAATGATGACCGGCGGCGTGCACCGCGACATTGAGGTGCTCATAGCTTATCCCATGAACCTCGTGGCGGCCGACCAGAGGTTCGGAAGCTGGATGACACAGTACGGATACGCCAACTACCTTACTTCCGAAAAGATTTGCGAGCTTGCAACCGTCACCGCCGACGGCCGGCTGAAAGTCAAGGATAAGGAATACAATACGTTAGTCGTTATGTTCGAGCCCCTGCCGTCGGAAAAGTTCCTCGCGCTCCTCGAACGTTTCGCCCGGGCGGGCGGACGTGTGGTGTGGTTCAGCATGCCGGCAATGATAAGCCAGGAAAACAACGACTGCTCCGGGCAATGGCAACAGCTTTTCGGCCTGGAATACGAATACAGCCCCTATCGCGGGTATATAGCTGCCGGAAAACAGGTGACGTTCGAAGGAAGCATGGCGGGCATACAGCCGCAGACGATACTTACCGACTTTACCGTCGACCGTATTTACCCCGTGAAGCCCGCAGGTGAAAGTTCTGAGGTGGTGGCCCGTTGCGGAAACGACATATTGGGCATAAAACACACCTTAGGCAAGGGAACGACCTGGTACTTCGGCTTCCGTCCGCGCGACGACCAGAGCGCGTCGCTCGGCTACGAGACGCGCACGCTTTTCGAGATACTCAACCGGGCAGGCTCCTACCCGCCGTCGGGCAAGTTCAAGCTGAACGACAATCCCACGGTGGTTTCGCGCACCAAGCCTTACTTCGCGTCTACCTTCCCCAACGGTACGACGTGCGTGGTAAAGCATTACCGCCACCATGTGGAGTCGTGGACGGGAGGGTTCTCGCGCAACCAGAAGGCCGACAGCGTTGCCCTCGAAGCCAACCCGTTGCCTTCCGACTCGCTCGAGCTCGTGGACTTCCAGGTTAACGGCAACCGCATAAACTACAGCGGGCGCATGAACATGGCATACCGTCTGGACAAGGACGGCCGCCTTACGGCATTCCTCGGAAAAGGCTGCAAGGACATCACAATCGACGGCACGCGCTACGACCTCGCTTCGACGGCGGCCGACGTGTTCTTCGCGCCCACTGCGGGCGACCCTATGGTGTACGAAGCGCAGATAACGGGCGCGGCCGAGGTTTCGCTGCCCCTGCCTTCAAAGGCGAAGAAAGCCGAAGTGCTGTGCGGCGGCAATGCCGTGCCTTCGAAAGTGTCGAAAGGCGTGCTAACGTTCATCGTCAGTCCCGAACTGTCGGGGCAGTGGCTTAGGATAAACCTGAAATGATTCAAAATCCGAGTGCGGGGCGTTTGGGGTTTATTACCCGCTGCCGGAGTGCTTGTTTTGTCTGCCGATTTTTACACCCGCCGCAGCGTGTTTTTTGTTCCGGTTTTCACGGGGCAAAAAATTAGTGGCTTGCTTTTTAAAATTAGTGGCTCGGATTTTAAAATCCGAGCCACTAATTTTTTCTTTGCTCCCAAGTGGGGTTTACGCGCTGAAAATCAGTTTTCAATTTTTTGCCGGAAAAAGCCCGTTTTACGCCCCCGGTTTTGCAAACACGGGGTGAGGGCGGCGTATGTCAGTTGCGTTTGTTGCCGGGTGCCTTGAGCACGTCGCGCAGAATCTCGAGCGAGCCGGGTTCCTGCTCTACGAAGGAGTTGATGTAGCGCATGCGTTTCTCGTCGAATATCTCGTCAACGGCTATGAGTATTCCCGTTTCCTCCACGTTGCCGAAGGTGTCGTTTATGGCTGTGCCGAACATGCGCATTGTGGGGCTCAGGCTCATGTAGGCGTTTACGAGTGGAGGGATGTTGAACCCGAGTTTGCGCACCTCGGTGTGGAGTATCTTGTAGTCTTCCTTGAACGAGTCCTTGTCGAACAGTTTTTTGAGGAATTCCGGGTCGGTGTCGATTGTAACGGGTGTCATTGGCGTGACGAGCTTGTCCTTGTCGCCGAAATGCTTGTTGAGGAAGTAGAGTATCATGTCGCGTCCCAGTCGGTCGAACGACGGGTACATTGTCATCTTGCCGAAGAAGTATTTCGTGCCCGGCACGAGGAATGTGAGTGCTCCCAGGCCGTCCCACAGGTTGTCGAGCGTGAACAGCCCGCGGCTTCCGGGGCGTGAGCTTTGGTATTCCACAGTTACGAACGAGCGTCCCAGCTCTATGGTCGAGCGCATGTATTTGTCGATGAACTCCTGCGAGAAGTGGAACATGTGGCTTGTGGCCAGTATGGGTTGCCCTTTGTCGTCGAGCTTGAAGAGCGGTCCGGGCAGGTAACGGTATCCTCCGAGTATCTCCTCTCGCTGCGGGTCCCACACTATGAGCTGGCGGTATGGCACGTCCATCGTGTCGAACTCGTCGAGGTCGCATGCTTTTCCCGTTCCTCCGCCGGCTTCGCGGAATGCTATTTCCCTAAGGCGTCCTATTTCGCGCACTACGTTAGGGGCATTCTGGTATGTTACCACGTATATTTCGTTATCGCGTTTGTTGGTGCGTCTCAGTCGACGGTCGGGCGTGAGTTCTTTTTTCAGCAGCTCGCGCTCTACCGGGGCGATTATTTGTTCCATTATGTGTTATATAAAAATGTATTCGTATTGTTGCTGCCCTTGTGCGGGCGTTGTTCCTTCTGCGGCCCGGCGTGCGGTCAGAGCGAGTAGCAAATGTCCTGCACGTAGCTTGCCCACTGTGCCGGGGTGCGCGACTTGTCGAACGTTTGCCAGGGGATGGGTTTTCCTATCTTCAGCGTGAACGACTTGTGGCGGTTCCTGTACGTTTCGTCGGCCAGGAAAAGCATGGCGAAGTTTATTGGCGAGTGCAGCACTTCGCACGCCCGCGCTATGCGGTAGAACCTGTCGCTGTTGCGCCCGCTGAAGTGCATTGGCACTACGTCGCGGTGGGTTGCCACGCTTTTCACGATGAATGTCTTGGTCCACGGCAGGTCGCGTATCACTCCTTTGTGGCGGCGCGAGCACAGCCCTGCGGGGAACATCACGATATTGTCGTTTCCGGCAAAGCCTTCGTTTATCATTTGTGGCGAACGGCGGCTCTGTGCGCCTGTCTTGTTCACCGGTATGCAGAGCGGCTTCAGCCCGGGCAGGTTCGTGAGTATGTCGTTGAGTATGTATTTTACCTTTCCGCCGTAGCGTTTGCCTATTTCCCAGCCTATGGCTATGCCGTCGGGGCCTCCGAGCGGGTGGTTGCAGGCAAATGTGTAGCGCAGTCCGTCGCCGTCTGGCGGGAAGTTCTCCTCTCCTTCGACGGTTACCTGCATGTCGAAGTATTTTACTGTTTCTTTTAGCCAGGGAACGCCGGTAATGCCGGCTGTTTGCGAAAGGTATTCGTTGATTTCGTCCTCGTGCACGATTTTCTTGAGGTAATTCACCAGGAAACGCGGAACGAAGCGGGCTTTTGCGCCTGCTTTGGCACGGAGTATTTCGTCAACGCTTACATGTATGGGTTGTTTTTCTTCCTGCATAGGTGTTTGGGTAAAACAACGGACAAAATTAGTTCTAATTTCGCATATTCAAATACTTTTGGTAACTTTTTAACAATGAAACGCTATAAATTTGTATAAAGTGGGCCATGTGTAAAAATACCGTTAAGAAATGATTATAATTCGATAGCGGGAGCGGCGCTTTTTGTCCGTATTTTTTCACCCCCTCGGGCAGGGGCAAAAAAATATGTCTGACATATTTTAAAATAGGTCAGACATATTTTGAAATATCTCAGAGATAATTTTTTCTTGCTCCCGTGTGTTTTTTCCTCTTTGCCGGTGCGGGTTTCGGAGGTTGCCTTAACATGGCTTTACGGGCGCGGTGTTTTCCATGAGCCAGTCGTGCGTGTGGGCGTCGTTGACGAGCGGGCCGAGACGGCGGCGCACCTCGGCGTGGTAGTCGTTGAGCCACTGCACCTCGTCGGGCGTGAGCAGGCCGAAGTCTACGGCGCGCAGGTCGATGGGGCAGAGGGTGAGCGGCTCGAATTTGAGGAAGCGGCCGAACTCCGATTCGCCCGCCGGCACGATGAGCAGTGTGTTCTCTATGCGCACGCCGTATTTACCTTCGCAATATATTCCCGGCTCGTCGGTTACGGTCATTCCGGCGCGTAACGGCTGCGGCATGTAATTCATCCTGACTTGGTGCGGGCCTTCGTGCACGTTGAGGTAAGAGCCTACGCCGTGGCCAGTGCCGTGTCCGTAGTTCATAAGGTTTTGCCACATGTGGTAGCGTGCGCAGCAGTCGATTTGCGTGCCCGAAGCCCCGTCGGGGAACACGCAGCGCGACAGCATGATGTGCCCTTTCAATGTCAGGGTGTATGCTCGCCGTTCCTCGTCGCTTACCGGGCCGAGGGCTATGGTGCGGGTGATGTCGGTGGTGCCGTCTTCGTACTGTGCGCCCGAGTCGATGAGTATCATCCCTTTTGGTTCTAATTTTACGTCGCTTTCCTCGTCGGCCTCGTAGTGTACTATGGCGGCGTGCGCGCCGTATGCGGCTATGGTTGCGAAACTGAGCCCGCGGTAGAGCGGCTGCGCCGCGCGCAGTGCTGTCAGCTCGCGGTCTACGCCCGTTTCGGTCAATGTGCCGGTGGCAACAAGCTCGTCCAGGCGGCTAAGGAACGTTACCATCGCCGCGCCGTCGCGTTCCATGGCGCGGCGGAAGCCCGATATTTCGGCGGCGTTCTTCACGGCTTTCAGTTTTTCGGGTGTCGAGGGCGCAATGACGCAGCCGTTGCAGGCGGCAGCAGTTTGCAGTGTACTGTTGCACTTGTCGCTCAGCAGCACGGGCGCTGCCTTGTTGGCGGCAAGAGCCGCGGCTGCGGTTCCGTAGGGCTTCACGGCCACTCCCGCGTCGGCCAAGTGTTGCCGCACTGCGGGCGACAGCTTGGCGTCGTCTGCAAAGAGCGTGCTCCCGCCCGGGGCGAGCAGCAGGTAGGACACGAACACGGGATTACAGGGCACGTCGCTGCCGCGCAGGTTGAGCGTCCAGGCTATGTCGTCGAGCGCGCTCACGAACACCGACCTGCAGCCCTTTTTGGCTGCTTCGGCGAGTATGCGTTCTATCTTCGAGGCGGCCGTTTCGCCCGCGTATTCCAAGGGGTGCACCGTAACGGGGTTGTCCGGCAAGGCGGGACGGTCGGGGTAGATTTCGGCAAAGGGGTCGTGCGTCAGGTCGAGCGTTATGCCTTTCGGCGTGAGCACGGCGGCCAACTCGTCGCAGAATGCCTGCGTCACCACCGTGCCGTCCACGCCTGCTGTGCCGCCGCTTTCGAGCGTTGCGGCGAGCCATTCGCCTATGCCGGGTGTGCCGTCCGTTCCCTGCTTCATCAGTTCGTAGGGTGTGCCTTCGAGGGCCGAGGCGGCGGCTATGAAGTAGCGCGAGTCGGTCCACAGGGCGGCTTTGTTGAGTGTGACAACGGCTGTTCCGGCCGAGCCGTCGAAGCCTGTTATCCATGCGCGCGTCTGCCAGTGTTGCGGCGTGTATTCGCTCATGTGCGGGTCGGTTGTTGGGATTATGAAGGCCGACAGCCCGCGCTCCTGCATGTATGCGCGCAGTTTCGCCACGCGCGAGTTTATGTTTTCGTTGTGCATTGCTGTGTGGTTTTGTTTGTTTTTTTGCGAAGATATGTTTTTATTGTGTAATGCACTTTGCATTCGGGCGGGAAAAAACAGGCTTGCCGGTACGCGTTTGCCGCGCGGGAATCCGTTTTAGCACGAAAATGCAAGGCGTGTTTTGCAGAAAAATAAATTATTTTGTAGAATTTTGTCGAAAAACACTCCTGTTTCAAATTATTTTGCTTTATTTGCATTACAAAATCAGAGTTGCAGTGATGCAATGCATTTCCGGAAGTTGCAGCAAGCGCATTTCCGACGACAATATCGGCATGAAAAATGTTTGATACAGTAAAATAGAAGCAATGTTCACTAATCTTACCAATGAATCAGTACCAAAATGAAAACGACCTCCTAAGGGGCGGCTTCGGCTGCATTCACATGTTGCCGGTTTTCGGCTTGCGATGAAAAAGCCGCCCCAGGAGGAGTACCTTGATTGATTTGTCGTGCGTGGCACGCCCGGTGGTAAATGTCCGGCGTGCCTGTTTTTTTTGCGTGTCGCTTTTTGTCTGAAATGTTTCTCATTGAAAATCATAGCAGTTAGGGGTGGCAAAAAATATGTCCGACCTATTTTGAAATAGGTCGGACATATTTTAAAATTTCTCAGAGAAAATTTTTATTTGCTCCCGGGGCTTTTTAAAAGTAACCTTTGCGGGTGATACATTTGCGCAATGATAAATCTCCGCCCGGGTTGCGGTAGCGGGGATGTCAGAGGGCTATCTGGCTTGCCTCGATGTCGTATCCCAGGAAAACTGAGGCCGACTTGCGGAACAGCGCTGCCGATTCGGTGGTGAGGTAGCGGCATGTGCCTTGGCGCGTGCAGCGCGCTTCCATGTCGGGATGGCGTTCCATATATCGGGCCAGGCTGGGCGCCACGTATTCGCCCTGCGGTACGAGACGTATGCCCGGCGGGGTGTATTGCCGTATCTTGTCGAGCATGAGCGGGTAGTGCGTGCAGCCGAGTATTATGGTGTCGATTTCGGGGTCGCGCGCAAGTAGGGCATCGATGTATTCTTTCACGAAGTAGTCTGCCCCGGGCGAGTTGTGCTCGTTGTTCTCGATTATCGGCACCCACAGGGGGCATGCCTGCCCGGTTACGGTTATGTCGGGGCAGAGTTTTTTTAGTTCCAGGTTGTAGGAGCGCGAGTTTACCGTCCCGGCCGTGGCAAGCAGTCCCACGTGGCGCGTTTTGGTAAGGCTGCCTATGGCTTCGACCGTGGGGCGTATCACTCCCAGCACGCGGCGCGTGGCGTCGAGGTGCGGCAGGTCGTTCTGCTGTATGGTGCGCAGGGCTTTGGCCGAGGCTGTGTTGCACGCTATTATCACGAGCCGGCAACCGTAGGAAAAGAGTGCCTTGACGGCCTCGAGGGTGAACTGGTAAACTATCTCGAACGAGCGCGAGCCGTATGGCGCACGCGCGTTGTCGCCCAGGAACAGGTAGTCGTATTGTGGCAGAATCTCGCGTATACGCCTCAGTATCGTAAGGCCGCCGTATCCGGAATCGAATACGCCTATTGGGCCGCAGGCTGAGGGTTCTGGTTTGGAATCCATTCTTTTATTGTTTGCAGTTTCTGCATTACGGCCCCGGTTACGTCTTCGCCCAGCGTGGGGTTGATGAACGTGAACGCGTGTGCGTCGGTGTTCATTATGAATTCATAGCCTTTTTCGGTTGCCACGAGCTTTATGGCGCTGTCGAGCCGGGCTATTATTGGGGCTTCAAGCTCTTTTTGCGCGTTGTCGAGCATTTGCGACACTTCGTTGCGGAATTTTATGCCCCGTTCCATGGCGTTCTGCAGTTCCTTTTGCCTTTTCAGCATTATTGTTTGCGGAAAGTCTTTCTGGCCTTGCAGGAAATCGAGGTACATGCGGCGGAACTCTTCTTCGTTGTGCAGGGTTTCGGAGTCGTATTTAGCCTTGATGTCAGCCAGGCTCTTTTGTGCTGCCGCATATTCGGGCAGCGATTCGAAGATGGCGCGGTAGTTTACATATCCGAACTTGTATTGCACCGGCGGAATCAGGATTATCGAATCCGTTCCCTGGGGCTGCATTTCGGGCAGCTGTTGTGCGGGTTGCTGCGCCGGCTGCTGTTGTGCCGGTTGCTGTACGGGCTGTTGTTCCGGCTGCTGCTGTGCCGGTTGCTGTACGGGTTGCTGCGCCGGTTGTTGCACCGGCAATTGTGCGGGTTGCTGTGCCGGTTCTGTAATCTGGGCAATGGCCGCGGCCGGGAGCAGCAGGAACAAAGCCAGGAGTATATTTTTCATATCCTACGGTTTTAATGTTGCTTTAAATGCAAATGTAAGCGTTTATTTCGGTTTTTTCATCATTTTTCGCGGCAAACACATTCAAAATGTAAGCAGAAGGGTGGATTTGCGGCTTCGAAAACTTCGTTTTCATTTGTCTTTGCGCCCGCGTTGTTGTATCTTTGCGTATAATAATATGATTATGGCACGTAACGTAGCAGCAGTACTTGCAGGAGGAAAAGGCAGCCGCACCGGTTTCGGCGTGCCCAAGCAATTTGTGGAGCTGTGCGGGCGCACGGTGCTCGAACGCTCCGTGGACGCTTTCGAGGAAAACGTCCTTATATCCGACATCGTTATTGTGTCGGCAGCCGATTATGTGACACATGTGGAGGAAATGGCGCGCCGCAACGCATGGACCAAGCTGCGTGCGGTTGTGGCAGGCGGAAAGGAACGTTGCGATTCCACGCGGGCGGCCATAAACGCCTGCCCGGTGGGGGTTGACAATATTCTTTTTCACGACGCGGCGCGCCCGCTCGTGTCGCAGCGCATAATAAACGACGTGTGCACCGCCCTTGAACGTTATGTAGCCGTCAGTGTGGCCGTGCCGTCTACCGACAGCCTCATAGAAGTGCATGATGGAAAGATGTGCCGCCCGATAGACCGCTCGTGCGTGTGGCGAGCACAGACACCGCAGGCGTTCCGACACAGCGTGATAGCCGGGGCTTACCGTAGGGCGTCCGGAGACCCGCACTTCTTTGCAACGGATGACTGCGCCGTGGTGATGATGTACATGCCCGGCGCGGAAATAACCGTCGTGCCCGGCGAGGAAACGAACATAAAACTTACATACGCCGACGACGCCGCGAGAATAGAGGACATCATACGCCGCCGCACGGGTAAAGATATATGAATATGAGTAACTCAGGCAGGATAAAGGTATCGGTGGTGATGTGCACCTATAACGGCGGGCGTTACCTGCGGCAACAGATAGACAGTATCCTTGCACAAACATATCCGGTAGACGAACTGATTGTGCAGGACGATTGCTCTACGGACGATACCGTAGCTATAGTGCGCGAGTATGCTAAAATATATCCTTTCATACGTGTTTATGTAAATGAGAGGAATATGGGATATAACGCCAACTTCCTTAACGCTGTATTCAAGGCAAAAGGCGAGGCTGTCGCCATAGCCGACCAGGACGATATATGGCTTCCCGCAAAACTGGAGAAACAGGTAGCTTTGCTTGAACAGGGATATAATTTCGTATTTCATAATTCGGCTCTTTTCGAAAGAGACCCGCAGTCCCCTGTGTCTGCAAGGCACAAGGAAAAGCCGCTGCTAACGGATTTCAGACTGCTTTTGAAACCTTTTATTCCCGGGCATGAATGCCTTTTCATGCGGCAAGCGCTGCCATGGTTGGAGAAAATCATGACGCACGAGCATAGTGTGGCTTATGCCTACGTTATAGCATTGGTTTGCAAAGCAACGGGAGGAATAGCATACGTCGACGAACCGCTTGTGTTGTGGAGAAGACATGAAAAAGCAGCAACTTTCGCCGGCAGAAGCGACACTGGCGCTTTTGCGGGAGTGCTGAAGTCTTTCCTGTCGGTTTTCAACAGTCGTAAGCGGGATGTCCTCAAGCGTTATTTTACGGCAGTGAGTGTTCTTCCTTTTGATAATAAGGATACAAGGCAACTTGTGTGTTTAATGCAGGGCGGAATTTGCGGCTTGTTCAGAGCCTGCGCGTTGTGCTGGCGGCATACGGCCGATTTGCAGCATGGCACGGGCATGCGAAGCCGGATTAAGGCGTTGCTTACCCCGCTACATCTTTTGCGCGAAGACAAATTTCTTATAAAATGACCTACATAATTAGAATGCAATGAACCAACCGCCCGTTACAAAACACAACGAGGCCCAGTTGCGCGGGGCACAGTTGAGAATGTTGGACATTCTTCTGGCTGTCGACGCTATTTGCCGCCGCCACGGCATAACTTATTGGGTTGACAACGGTACGCTTTTGGGTGCAGTGCGGCATGGGGGCTTTATTCCCTGGGATGACGACATGGACATAGCAATGCCAATGGACGATTACAGGAAATTTGCTTCACTGGCTCAGGAAGAACTCCCCGAACGACTCGTCTTTTTACCTGCAAATGCGGGAAAACATACCGTAAGCCGGTTGCCGAAGGTCGTTGATACCGAATCTTTTTATATAGAAGCGGGTGATGACCTGTCGCTTCCCCGTCCGCGTGGTTTATATATCGACATAACTCCGTTCATAGGCTTTCCCACGCATTTTGCGGTGTTGTCGCGCAAACTTGCTCGCGGCATGAGCGTGGCGCACGACATATTGCATAAGCGGCATTATTATACTTTGCGGAGTTTTGCGGAGTTTTTTTATTTCTCTGGCAAGTATGTTCTGTTCCGTTTCCTGTGGAAACTGTTAGAGGCGGGCGGGAAAGGCAAACGTGTCGCACCTGCCACTAATATAAACGGTTACGGGCTTTCGCACAAGCGGGAAAACATATTCCCTTTGGGACATGTGGATTTCGAGGGGCATTCTTTGCCGGCTCCGGCCGATACTGACGGTTACCTTACCGAGGTGTACGGCGACTGGCGTACCATTCCTCCTGTGGGAAAACGTAAAATCCACGCAGTATATATGAACACGAAATTAGACAAAAAGCAATGAAAACGCCAGCTCTTGTGGATGTTTCCGTCCTGCTTGTTTTTTTCAACCGCCCCGGCACGTTTGCGCAGGTTTTTGAACAGGTGCGCAAGGCGCGCCCCGCACGACTTTTCCTTTACCAGGACGGCGCGCGCAACGATGGCGACCTGGCGGGTATGGAAGCCTGCCGCAGGATTGCCGATGGCGTGGATTGGGATTGCGAGGTGTATAAACTCTATCAGGAAAAGAATCTCGGCTGCAATCCCTCGGGATATATTGCCCATAAGTGGGCGTTTTCGTTGACCGACAAGTGTATCGTCCTTGAGGACGACGTGGTGCCTTCGGTGTCGTTCTTTGCTTTCTGCAAGGAAATGCTCGACCGTTACGAGCACGACGAGCGCGTAGGCATGATAGCCGGTTTCAACCCCGAGGAGCAGAGCGAATGCGACGGTGACTACCTGTTCAATTCCAATTTCTCGATTTGGGGCTGGGCCTCGTGGCGCAGGGTGGTGGACCGGTGGGACGAAAGCTATGCTTTCCTAAGCAATGCTTACGCCCTCTCCCGCCTGAAGCAGATTATAAGGGAGAGGCATTTGCGCAAGGATTTCCTTTACCGCTGCCGCCGCCACATAGAAACGGGCAAACCCCACTTCGAGACAATCTTCCGCGCTGCTTTGCTGATGAACAGTTACCTTGCCATAACTCCCCGCGTCAATATGGTGAACAACGTGGGCGTATCGGCCGACAGCACGCACTTTGCCGGCTCCGTGGCCATGCTTCCCAAAGGCTACCGCCGCATATTCACGATGGGCAGGCACGAGTTGGAGTTTCCTCTCCGCCATCCGCAGTTCGTCATCGAGGACACGCGCTATCGCCGCAGCATTTACCGCATTTTCGCCTGGGGACACCCGTGGATTAAGATAGGGCGCTCGTTCGAGGAATTGTTCATAAGCCTGCGCCACGGCCAACTGAAACACATACTCCGCTCCGTGCGCAACAGGGTGCTCAAATTGGCGGGGCGCAACAGGAACGTGTAATGCCGTATCCCCTGCAAGCCGGGGAGCGGCCTTTTATTTTTGCAACAACAGGTAAAAAACATAACACTTATGAAAGATTTCATGTTCTACAGCCCTACGGAGTACGTCTTCGGCCGCGGGGTCGAGATGAAGACCGGCGAACTTGCCGCACGCCACGGCGGTTCGCGCGCTCTTGTGGTTTACGGTGGCGGCTCGGCTGTGCGCAGCGGAGTGCTGCAGCGCACGTGTGACTCGCTCAAGGCCGCAGGTCTCGAGCTTGACATGCTGGGCGGAATACATCCCAATCCCATGGACGACAAGGTGTACGAAGGTATCGACCGGGCACGCGCTTTCAAGGCCGACATGATTATCGGCGTGGGCGGCGGTTCGGTTATCGACACAGCCAAGGCCATTGCCGCCGGTGCGGTTTACGACGGCGATTTCTGGGACTTCTTCAGCGGAAAGAAGATAATAGAACATGCGCTGCCCGTGGGCGTTGTGCTCACCATTCCCGCCGCCGGGAGCGAAGGCTCGGGCAACAGCGTGATAACCAAAAGGGAAGGACTTATAAAGCTCAGCCTGCGCACGCCCTATGCCCTGCGCCCCAAGTTCGCCATGATGAACCCGGAACTCACGTTCACGCTTCCCGCATATCAGACGGCCGCCGGGGCAACCGACATGATGGCGCACGTAATGGAACGTTACTTCAACAACACGCCTGCCACGCAGCTCACCGATAGCGTGTCGGAAGCCGTGCTCCGCACAATCGTCGAAGTCACGCCGCGCGTGCTCGAAAATCCCGAAGATTACGAAATGCGGGCCAACCTCATGTGGTGCGGCACGCTCGCACACAACGGAATATGCGGCACGGGAGTGGATGAGGACTGGACATCGCACTTCATCGAACACGAGATAAGCGCGCTCTACGGCGTGACGCACGGAGCGGGGCTTGCAGTAGTGTTCCCCGCATGGCAGACGTTCATGACAAGGCACAACCTGCGCAAGGTAGCGCAAATGGCGCACAACGTGTGGCGCGTAACGCCCACGGGCAACGACCTTGCCGACGCGCTCGAGGGAATAAGGCTTTTCAAGGACTTCCTGCACCGCATCGGTATGCCCGTAACGTTTGTCGAACTCGGTGTGCCCGCGCCCGACATCGACGCATTGGTCGAAAACCTGCACCTCCACAAGGGAAACCCCATAGGCAGCTACTTCCCGCTCACGCCTGCCGACACAAAGGCCATCTATACTCTTGCCCTCGGCGACGGAGAGTAATAGGCCGGACAGGCAACGCGCGTAAGAAACATCCTTGCCGGACATATATAATATGTGTCCGGCATTTTTATGTGCATACGGCACGTAACGGGTTGTAACCCCGCCGCGTTATAACAGCACCGGAATGCAGACAAAAAACGATACCTCATAATACCGCTGGTTATCAGTGTGTTGAATACTACGTCGGAGAAAAGAAAAAATTAGTGGCTCGGATTTTAAAATCCGAGCCACTAATTTTAAAAAGCAAGCCACTAATTTTGGTCCTCTTTAAAACCGTGTGAAAACTTACATGGGTAAAAACGTTCGGAAACGCGGTTTTTTTGTTGCTCCCAAACCCGAAACGGTCTTTAGGCTTTGTCAAATTGCGTGCTTATGGCAGTTAGATAGCTTTCCGCACGGCTGAAGGCGTAGCGGGCTACGGCGAAACCGTGCGGGAAGGCAGATGACGGCAGAAGTGCGTAAGTTGGCAAAGTAACGGCACTTGACATTATTACTTAATTTCCTAATGACTGTTTCGGGTTGAATTATCGTGTCCGCCGGTGCACCACAACGTATGGCGAAAGCCTGTCAGCGTGCGTGTTTCGCCAAATACCGCGCAGCTATCTCGCCGCGCTCCTTTATTGCAAGGTGTGCTGCCATGGGCAGTTCCTTTGTGTCGCAGTCTACCGGCGTGCCTTTTGGATAAAGCATTTGGAGTACGAACAGGCTCGGGCCTACCGTTATGCTGCCTACAAAAGTGTCGCCGTGCAGCATGGCGTCCACCTGCGCAAGGAAGCGCACCATGCGGCGGTGTTTCGTTTCGGCGTCTGTTTGTGTGAATGCCGAGTTTACGTAACCACGTTCCTGGGGAGTGCACAGCGAATACCATGAGTACTCCGGGTAATCTCGCCTCACGCTTTCGAGCAGCCCGTAGTCGTCGGTGAGCAGCAGTATGTCTTTCAGCCCGGTAGCCTTGCGCAGTGCGGCCACGAATGTTGCGGGCGAGAGCAGGCTTACTTCGGTTATCTTGTCTCCGCCGCGTATCTGCATACTTGCGTAATGTTCCGGCAGGGAAATCGAGCGCATTAGTTCGTGTGCCTGCTCGCGTACACCGGCGTTGAGTCGCCAAAGCATAGAGGCAACTTTCCTGAACGCCTCGTCGTAGGTGCAGTCCAGTCCCATTTCGGGAATACGGCAATGTGCGGGCGGCGTTTGCGGTATGTCGTAGGTGGAAAGTGCAGGACGCCCGTATTCACGCCAGCTAATAAGGCGGTACATACTGCCGCGCAAGGCGGTTTTCAGTTTCCACAGCAGCAGTCCGCCCGTGCCTATGTTCGGGTTGCGACGGCGTAGCTCGCCGAGCGGCGGAAGGCGGTGCACATTCCAGCGGCTGTTGAAGTCTCCTTCCACTTCGGTGCAAAAAGGTTCGAAAAACTCGCTCCAGCCTCCCTTTCCGAAGTTGGCCCCGCGGCTGTACAGGCAAAACTGTATCTTGTTTTGCAAGCAGTAAACTACGGCATTTACCATATACTTGAATTCTGCAAAGAATCCTGCGTCTATGCCTGCACGGAATACTAACTTTTTTGTAAAACTGCCGTTTATCTTGCGGTAACGTGCGGCAAAGTCATCTATTTGTTGTTTGTCCATTTTATCTTAGGTTTTGGAACGAGCCGCAAAACGGCGCTGAGTGCCCATGCCAGCAGCACGCTCGCCGCTATGTAGCAGACGAATGTGGCGTACACGTCGGCGGCCGTGCGCGGGTTGAAGAAGCAGCGCACCACAGGGTGCACCGTGAACAGCGCGGCCGATATGCCGCCCAGCCACTCCAACGGCGCGCGCACCATGTGCGGCCTAACCTTCACGGCGGGCAGCACCATTATTGTCAGCGCTACGGGCGACACAATCCAGAGGAACACGTTGAAGCATCCGCCTATGAATACCGCCCAAGCGGCCGCGTACACCGCCGCGTTTAGCCTTATGCCGTAGCGTGCAACCCACGTGCCCATCGCGAAAGGCAGCAAGCAGGCCATGAACGTGTATCGCAGGTAGTGCAGCACGTCCTGGCGCGGGCTGTCGAACACCGTTACGGCGAGTATTTGCAGGCCAATGCACGCCGCCGCGCTAAGGAGTATCGCGCTTTTGCCCCGGCGGTAGTAGGCAAGGCGGTAGAGCAGGTACATCTGCATTGTGAGCGAGAAATACCACCACGGGCCGAGCAGCAAGTCCTGTTTCGGGAGGAAAGTTGCGTCGGTCTGCGGCAGGAAGTTAGTCACGAACGTGAGCATATATACTATGTTCATCACCCCGTGCCGCCAGCCCGATGTAAAGAAAGCCTCGTAGGCGAACAGTAGTATTATTCCCGCAATTATCAGCCGCCACAGCTTCAGCGCGTTGTAGCGTATGAACTCCCACGTCCCGGTTGTGCGGTCCGCGGTCTGCGTTCCCGGGAGCGCGGGCTCGTACTTGCGCACCAAACCGTAGCCGCTGAGGAAAAGGAAAACAGGCACGCCGTAGCAGCCGAGGTGGGAAAACAGGTTCATCACCACGTGCGGCCCGCCAGCGAGCAATACGTCGACCAGGCGGTAGGCGTTCTCGACGCGGAAGTTGTATTCGTTTTCTATTACGGCCCCCGGAATCCAGTGGCAGAAGTTGTGGAACACAATCGCCACGATTGCAATGCCTTTCAGGAGCGCCGTGTCGTTGCGGTTAACGGTTATTTCCATTGCTCTGCCTGTTGTTTGGGCGCCGACATCAGAGAGTCGTAGTCGGTGGTGTGTTTGAGTATTCTTTTCCTGCCCGGGCGGAAGGCGGTGCTGAGCAGGTCGCGCCGCGCGTCGTAGAAAGCGCATTCAATTCCTGCCAGGCCCATAAGCACGTGCGGCAGGTCGTCCGAGGCAAAAGGCTTTGCGGCCGCCCGGCGTGCCGATTCCACGATGTCCGGGTGCAGCCGGCGTGCCTTGGGCGAGAACCACAGTTCAAAAGGTATCTCGAATTCCGAGTAAGCTATGTCGGCGGTGAGTTCGGCCGTGTGGTCGCGGCCGAAGTTATGCACGCGGTCGAACACCTCTTCGCCGTGGTCGGCAAGGTAGAGCACAACGGCGTCATCGTGTTCGAATTCCTTGCACAGCTGTGCGAACACGTAGTCGTTGAAGCGCGTGGCGTTGTCGTAGTCTGCGAGAATCTGTTTCTCGTGCTCGTTCAGGTCGGTGCGGTGCTTGTAGTCGTCGGTGGTGAAAACCACGTTTTTTGGCCCGAAGCGTTTGTTGTATTCCTGGTGTTGGCCAATGCCGTGGAAGATGATGAAATTGTTGTCGCCTCGGCGGAACTTGTCTATTTCCTTTACGAGGTTGCTGTCGTAGCGTTTGCGGAATTTGTTGCGGTGGTCGAAGCATAGCGAGTCAAGTTCGTCGTCGTTGAGGAAGAAGCTCCCGTTGAAGTCGGTTATTCCCATGTTTGGCGTCTTGTAGTACTGGCTCGTAATGAATGCTGTCTTGTATCCGGCCTTTTTCAGCACGGCGGGCACGAGCACTCCGTCGGTCCACTTGCCCGGTTGGTCGCAACTGTGTGTAGAAAGTATGTTTTTGAACACGTCGCTCGTAACGTTCCACGGTGTAACCACGTCGGTAAATGCAACGAGCGAGCCTTCGCGCGCCATAGCCGATTGGCGCGGCGTGGTGGGCAGGCTGTAGCCGTAGAGTTGCGAATGGTGTTTGTTGTAGCTCTCACCAATGTAAAGCACTATGTTCGGAACGCGGAAGCTGCACGAATCAACCTTGATGTTGCGCATACGTTCGCGCATGTCGTCGAGTTCGCGGTCGGTGAGCCTTAGGAAAAAGGCCGAGTAGACCATGCGGTAGAAAGGCGTATGGAAAGCGTGGTTGTCCAAACGTTCGGCAGCTTCGGTGCCTTCGAACGTAAAGAAACGCAGCATTTTTTCTTTCTCGCCTATCGACGCTATGAAACACGCCGCCACGAACACGGGGGCGCACACGTTGAACAGTCGGCCGCCGACGGTGGGCGCGCAGCGGCGTATGAAACGCTTTACGTGGCGCGAGAAAGCCTCGCCCAGGATGTTCAGCATGATAATGGGCGCATAGACGAGCACAACCTTCCACAGGGCCGAGCCTTGCAGGTATGCACTGAAGAACTCGCCGGCCTCGTCGGGGTTTGTCTCGCGCACGAGTTGTATGGTTACGGGCACGAACACCAGGTGGAAGCGCTCGTGTATGAAACCTTCGGAAATACATGCGGCATAGCCTGTGGCATAAAGCGCGGCCTTGGCCCACGGGCGCAGGCGGCGCGGCAGAATGCACAGCAGCGCGCACAGCAGGTAGAGGTCGAACACGTTTTCGAGGTAGTAAACGGCTGCCGGGGTGGGCGATTCCGTTTGCTCGAATATGCGCGCCACCACGAACAGGATGTACATGAACACGAAGAACACCGGTTCGCGACGCAGAGGCGAGGCAAGCGTTTTGAGAAAGCTGTATGTATTTTTCGGCATTGTGCTTTACGGTCGGAAATCGGGTGCAAAATTACGATAAAACAGGAAGTTAATGCTTGCATGGCTTGCTTTTTTTCGCTACCGCCGCTCGTGCGGCGAGGCTGAAATAATTCCCCGCCTCTTGTAGAAACGCAATTCATCGTGTCTTGAAATCGATTTATCGCGTTTTTACCATGTTTTTATTGCCGTTGAAATTGTCGTTTTTCGGGCGGAAAAATTGAAAACTGATTTTCAGCGCTTAAAACCCACATGGGAACAAATAAAAAATACAAGGCACATAATTCAAAATATGTCTGACATATTTTAAAATAGCTCAGACATATTTTTTGCCCTGTGAAAACCGTGTTGAAACATGCCCCGAAAATGCAGACAAAATGCAGACACACCTTGCGGCTTGTGCGGAAGCGGAAGGAAAGTAGGGGGAAAACAACTGTTTTCGCAGAATAAAATATGTGCCGTCTTACTTGCCTCGCCTGATTTTCGAGAGCAGGAAGTCGGTGCATTCCTTGAACACCACGGCATGCGCCGCTTTCATCACGGCACAGTACACCGCCACTGCCACTGCGGCCTTTACTGCGAGTTTTGCCGCCATGCCGTCTACGGCAAGCGAGGCAGCCCATGCTGCACCTACGGAAATGCCTGCCGCTGCGGCGAACGGAAGAATATCGCGAAGCGTGTCGGTGGTGGATATGCGTATTTCGCTCCTTGTCATTCCGAACCATACGCCCATCCACGCTATTTGCAGCGCGGCAATGGAGCATATCAGCGTGTGTACGCCGTGGCCGGTGAGGTACAGGCCGAGTATGATTGCGAGTTGGGCGGCCATCATGCCGGCCGTACCGATAAAGAACTTTGACGAGCGCCCGCGGCTTACCAGCAGGTTGGAGAACTGTTGCGAAACGGGTATCGTGGCTCCCGCCACGCAGAGCACTTGCAGGTAAGGCACGCAGTCGGTCCACTGTTCCCTGAGCGCCAGGGGTACGAACTCGGGCGCTATGAGCGCCAGGCCGAACATGGCGGGGAAAGAAAGGAATGCCGTGAAGCGCAACATCTTGCGGAACACGCGCAGCTGCCGCCCCTTGCCGTCGTCAGCACCCGCAAGCACCGGCTGCGCTACCGACGACAGTGTCGTGGTGATGAGAGAGTAGCCCATGGTGTTCCATTTGTTTGCCTGCGAGTAAAGCCCCACTTCGCGGCGCGGGAAGTAATGTCCCATCTGCCCTTGGAGGAACTGGTTGTTTAAGGTGGTGAGTATGTTGGTGGCGAGAATCTTGCTGCTGAACGCGAACATCTCCCTTACAGGCTTCATGTCGAAGCGCAGCCGCGGCCTCCAGGGCGACATGGCCCAGTAGGCCGCTGTTACAACGGCCTTGAACGTGAGGTCCTGCGCTATGAGCCCCCAGTAGGCGTAGCCCGAATACACGAGGACTATGCCTACGGCGCCTCCCGCGCAAACGGCCACGAATGAGGCAATCATGCGCTGTTTTACCATGAGGTTGCGGAACAGGTAGGCCGACTGTACCACGCTGAAACTCGATATTACGAATCCCAGGAACGACACACGTGCCAGCAGCGTGAGCTCGGGCGTGCGGTTGAACGCCGCAATGGCGGGCGCGGCAAGGAACAGGACAATGTACAAAAGTATGCTCACGCCGACGGAGAACCAGAAAACGGCGTTGTAGTCGGCGTGCGTGATGTTCTTCTTTATGCCGATGGCCGAGGTAAAGCCGCTTTCCTGCAAGTTCCACGCCAGGAGGGAGAACACCGTGAGCATGGCTACTATGCCGTAGTCGCCCGGCGCAAGGCGGCGCGCAAGGCAAATTCCGATGACGAGGGCAAGCAGTTGCTGCACCCCGCCCGACAGTCCGCCCCAGAAAAGTCCCCGGGCGGTGCGTTCTTTGAGTGAAGATTCGGCCATTTCGTTGCAAATGTATCATTTTCGGGCGAAAAAGAGCCGGGCACGGCAGCATTATCTCGCACGCAGGGTGAATTATGTCCGACGTGCGGCCGCCCGGATAAACGAAAAAGCGCAGGCTTTCAAACCTGCGCTTTTTATATTTGGCATTAACGTTGCGGCTTCCTGTTGCCGCATGTGCAATGTCGCTTTTCTTATTTGATACGCTTGTAACCGTAAACAGCTTCGCTGCCGAGTTCTTCCTCAATGCGGAGGAGTTGGTTGTATTTAGCCATACGGTCGGTGCGGCTGAGCGAACCGGTCTTAATCTGGCCGCTGTTGGTTGCAACTGCGATGTCGGCGATGGTTGTGTCTTCGGTTTCGCCGCTGCGGTGCGAGGTAACGGTGGTGTAGCCGTGGCGGTGAGCCATCTCGATAGCGTCGAGTGTTTCGGTGAGCGAGCCAATCTGGTTAACCTTGATGAGGATAGAGTTGCCGCAGCCCATTTCGATACCCTTGCGCAGGTAGTCTACGTTGGTAACGAAGAGGTCGTCGCCCACGAGCTGAACCTTGTCGCCGATAGCAGCGGTAAGTTTCTTCCAGCCTTCCCAGTCGTTCTCGGCCATGCCGTCTTCGATTGAGTCGATGGGGTATTTGCTTACGAGCTCCTTGAGGTATTCTATCTGCTGCTCAGAGGTGCGTTTTGCGCCTTTCTCGCCTTCGAAGATGGTGTAGTCGTAAACGCCGTCCTTGTAGAACTCCGACGAAGCGCAGTCCATACCAATCATAACGTCCTTGCCCGGTTCGAGGCCTACGCGCTTGATAGCGCTGATTATGGTGTTGAGTGCGTCTTCCGTGCCGTCGAGGTTGGGAGCGTAGCCGCCTTCGTCGCCTACTGCGGTGCTGAGGCCGCGTTCCTTGAGCACTTTCTTGAGTTCGTGGAATATTTCAGCGCCGTAGCGGAGGCCTTCCTTGAACGAGGGAGCGCCTACGGGGCGAATCATGAATTCCTGGAACGCGATGGGCGCGTCGGAGTGGCTGCCGCCGTTGATGATGTTCATCATCGGCACGGGGAGTGTGTATGTGTTCGTACCGCCGATGTAACGGTAGAGGGGCAGGTCGAGGTAAGCAGCAGCTGCTTTTGCCACTGCGAGCGAAACGCCGAGGATAGCGTTAGCGCCGAGTTTCGACTTTGTCTTCGTACCGTCGAGTGCTATCATTGCGTGGTCAATCTGACGCTGTGCGAGCACGCACATGCCTTTGATTGCGGGAGCGATAACTGTGTTTACGTTCTCAACAGCTTTGAGTACGCCTTTGCCGCCATAGCGTTTCTTGTCGCCGTCGCGGAGCTCGAGAGCTTCGTTTTCGCCGGTTGATGCACCTGAAGGAACGGCAGCGCGTCCGATGACGCCGCATTCGAGTTCAACTTCTACTTCGACAGTAGGATTGCCGCGGGAGTCGAGTATCTCGCGAGCGTGGATGTTTTCTATTTTCATAATCGTAAGATTTTGATTTTTGTTTGCAGCACAAAATTAGTTCAATTTTTTTGAACACCAAACTTGCGGGCAAGTAATTTCATTGCAGTGTTTTAATATGTTTTAAAATGCTTTGTGCAGTGTGCAGTTGGGCGGGTGTGCCGGCCGGGGACGGGAGTGTGGCGCAGAGTATTGAGGCCGACAAGCGCGGACGCAAAAACCGGGCACGTAAAAAGGCCGTTCCGGGTGCGGAAAAATGAAAACTGATTTTCAGCGCGTAAACCCTACGTGGGAGCAAATTAAAAATATGTCTGACATAATTCGAAATATGTCAGACATATTTTAAAATACAAGGCACATATTTTTTGCCTCCTGAAAACTCGTTTGAAAACCGCCCTGAAAATGCAGACAAAAACGGCTGCGCCGCCGCGCCTCGTAAAACAGCCGTTTGCGCAGGTGCGGTTTGGATTGTCTTATATGGAATTTACAGGTTGTGTATCAGCGACATGAAGTTTGCCGTGAACAGGCGCACCGAAATTGCGAGCAGGATTATTCCGAAGAACTTGCGCAGCAGGTAAATGAAGCTTGCGCTTATCTTGCGTTCCACCCAGTCGGTGGCGCGTATTACGATATACACGCACAGCATGTTGAGCACAAGGGCTGTTATTATGTTGACCGAATGGAATTCGGCCTTGAGCGAAAGCAGTGTGGTGAACGAGCCTGCACCCGCAATGAGCGGGAATACCACCGGCACGAGGGTGGCTTCCTTTATGGGGCCCTGGTTCTTGAATATCGTGATGTCGAGAATCATCTCCAAAGCCATGAGGAAGATTACGAGCGCGCCGGCCACGGCGAACGACGAGATGTCGACGCTGAACAGCCTGAGCATGGCGTCGCCGGCAAAGAAAAATCCGAGCAGCAGCGCGCCCGACAGCGACGACGCTTTCCACGCGCCTACGGGGCGTCCCTGTTTCTTGAGGTTTATTATTATAGGCGTGGAGCCGAAGATGTCGATTACCGCAAAAAGCACGATGAACGCGCTTACTATCTGCTGCAAATCGAGCTGGCCTAACAGGTTGCTGATCATAATATAGTTTTTATAGGTTTACCACTTTATGGCATTGAATATTGCGTCGGACGCGCCGGCGTTCTTGCGTATGTACTCGCCGGCCACGGCACCCGCCCTTGAGCGGCGCTCTTCGTTGCCGAGGAGCAGGTCCATTGTCATTGCAAATGTCTCGGGCGAGGTGATTTCCATGCAGCCTCCTTCGGCCAGCAGGGCATTGGCCTCGCGGAATTTGCGGTGGTTGGGGCCGATTATCACGGGCACGCCGTAAACTGCGGCCTCGGGAACGTTGTGAATGCCTACGCCGAACCCGCCGCCAACGTAAGCCACCCGGCCGTAACGGTAAATGGACGAAAGCATTCCGTAGGTGTTGACGATAAGGCAGTCGGCCTCGGCCACATTACCTTCGTCGGCGTCGGTAATGCATACGGCCGGACGCTTGAGTGCCTGCTTGATACGCTCGATGTGCGAATCGCTCACAACATGCGGCGCAAGGATGAGTTTCATCCCGGGGTGCTCGTTGAAGTAAGGTATTATGATGTCCTCGTCGTGCTCCCACGAGCTGCCGGCAACGAGCACCTTGCTCCCGGCTGCGAACTTCTCGGCCACAGGTATGCTGCGCGAGGCGTTGCAAACGTCGATAACGCGGTCGAAACGGGTGTCGCCCGTAACGGTGACGTTCGTTATGCCGTGGGCTGCGAGCAGGCGGCGCGAACTGTCGTTCTGCACGAAGAAATGGTTGAAGTTGCCGAGCACACGTGCGTAAGGCTTGGCATAAGGGCGGAAGAAAATCTGGTCGGGACGGAAAATGCTCGAAACACTGTATATCTCCGTGCCCGCATTCCTAAGCTCATCGAGCATGTTCTTCCAGAATTCGTATTTTATGAAGAAAGCCTTTTCGGGACGTACCATCCTGACGAAACGGCGTGCGTTGCGCGGCGTGTCGAAAGGTATGTAGCACACGATGTCGGCGTTCTCGTAGTTTTTCCTTACCTCGTAGCCCGAGGGAGAAAAGAAGGTAAGCAGTATTTTGTACTCGGGATGGCGGCTGCGCAGGCGTTCAATGAGCGGGCGTCCCTGCTCGAACTCGCCAAGCGAGGAAGCGTGGAACCAAACGTAGCGCTCGTTGGTGCGTATTGCGTTGCGGAGCGTGGAGAATATCTCCTCGTGGCCGTGCAGCAGCAGACGCGCCTTTGTGTTGAAGAACGAAGCTATCCGCACGCAGAGAATGTACAGGTATATTCCTATTGAGTACATGCCGGCGGGTTATTGTTTGTTACCGAGTACGTCGATTGCGCGGTCGAGGCGGCGCAGTGTTTCCTCTTTTCCTATGAAAGCCGAGATGTCGAACACGTGCGGGCCGATTCCCTCGCCTACGATAGCCAGGCGGAAGGCGTTGAGCACGTTGCCCGTGCCGAGGTTGTTGTCGGCAATCCACTTGAGCACGGTTTCCTCCTGGTTTTGTATGGAGAAGTCGTCAATGCCGGCAAGCACGTCGCGGAGCATGCGCATTTCCTGGGGAGAGTTTTCTTTCCAGCGCTTCTTTACGGTCTTTGCGTCGTATTCCTGCGGGGCTACAAAGAAGAAACGGCACAGCGGCCAGAGTTCTTTGATGAAGTTGACGCGGCCTTTCATCATCGTAACCACTTCGGTTACGCGCTCAAGGCTTTCATTTATGCCGTTGGCGCGCAGAATCTTGTCGAACTCGGGCGCAAGCTCGCTGTCGGGCGTCTTGAGGATGTATTCGTGGTTGAACCATGCGGCTTTGATGTAGTCGAAGCGTGCTCCGCTGCGGCTGCAACTCTCGAGGTCGAATTTTTCTATCAGCTCGTCCATCGAGAGAATTTCCTGGTCGTCGCCGGGATTCCACCCGAGCAGCGCGAGGAAGTTTATTACCGCTTCGGGCATGTATCCGCTTTCCCTGTAGCCCGACGATACCTCGCCGCTGACGGGGTCTTTCCATTCGAGCGGGAACACGGGGAAGCCCAGGCGGTCACCGTCGCGTTTCGACAGCTTGCCCTTGCCGTCGGGCTTGAGCAGCAGCGGCAGGTGGGCAAAGCGAGGCATTGTATCCTGCCAGCCGAAAGCCTTGTAAAGCAGCACGTGCAGCGGTGCCGACGGCAGCCACTCCTCGCCGCGTATCACGTGGGTTATTTTCATGAGGTGGTCGTCTACGATGTTGGCCAGGTGGTAAGTGGGCAACTCGTCGGCCGACTTGTAAAGCACCTTGTCGTCGAGTATTGACGAGTTTATCACCACGTCGCCGCGTATCATGTCGTAAACGTGTATGTCCTCGCCCGGTTCAATCTTGAAGCGCAGTACATATTGCGCGCCCTCGCTGATAAGGCGTTGCACCTCAGCGCTGTCGAGCGTCAGCGAGTTGCGCATGTTCATGCGCGTCGAAGCGTCGTACTGGAAGTTCTTCGTGGCGTTGCGCGCCGCGTCGAGTTCTTCGGGCGTGTCGAAGGCTATGTAAGCCTTGCCGCTGTTAAGCAGCTCGTCGGCGTATTTTTTGTAAATGCTGCGGCGTTCCGACTGGCGGTAGGGGCCGTATTCGCCGCCGAAGCTCACACCTTCGTCGAACTGTATTCCGAGCCAGCGGAAAGACTCGAGTATATATTCTTCCGCCCCGGGCACGAAGCGGTGCGTGTCGGTGTCTTCTATGCGGAAAATAAGTTTGCCGCCGTGCTGGCGGGCGAATAAGTAATTGTATAGCGCGGTGCGCACGCCGCCAATGTGCAAAGGCCCTGTGGGGCTGGGGGCAAATCGCACCCGTACTTCGGACTGTTCCATCTTTTTTCGGGAGAGTTTGTAAATGACGTGCAAAATTACACATTTTTTATGAAACACAAGGGCTTTGCCATGCTTTGTGTGCAGCCATGAGTGCGTGCGCCGCAATTCACGGCGCACGTTGCGGATATGAACGCCATGCTGCCGCGCAGAGGTACGGGAATTGCCATGTCCGCTTACGGGCATGGCATCTCAGCTTGATGGTTTGTCAACTAACCGACCGCGAAGTGTTAAATGTGTTATATAAAAGAACTCCTTGCAAGGCGTTGGAAATCAGCGTGCTTCGGAAGGCGGAAAATATGTCCGACATATTTTGAAATTCCTCGGACCTATTTTGAATTATGTGCCTTGAATTTTCGTTTTTCTCCTATGTAGTGTTCGGGTAATTTTAATACTCGTTAAAAGCCCGCGGCGTGTTTGCCCGTATGTGCCTGGCGCGGTACACGGCAGCCGTGTGGGCTTTGTTTTTGCGTTGCGTTTAGTTGTCCACAAGCCATTCCCATGCCGGCATTACGGATATTTGCTTTTCTTCAATGGTGAACTGTTCCTTTTCATCATTGGTTATTATTAGCAGATTGCTGCAACCGGTGGCAGACGAGGCTTCCAACAGGCCTTTGATTTCGCGCTCGCGGGTTTCGTCGTTTGCCATGCTCCATGTAACTTGAACGAGTTGGATTACCTTTTCTTCACGTTGAATCACGAAGTCGCATTCCGCATTTCCCTGGTAGTATGAAATCTTGTCCGACTGTGACCGACTGCGGTTAAGCTGCATGAAAACCAAGTTTTCCAGATTCTTTCCATTGTCGTCACTTTGGGGCATAAGTACGGCGTTGCGCAATCCGTTGTCAATACAATAAAATTTGTCGAGCGATTTGCGTTCCTTTATCAACGAGCGGGTATATTTTGGAACTCTCATAAACAAAAAGATGTTGCACGCATAATCAGCCCAAAGATACAAATCGTCTTTGCTCACTTTTAGTCCTTGCGATTTGATGTCGTTGTAAATAGCATTGATTGAAGTGGGTTTGGTAAGGTTTGCCATAATGCGTTTTACAAAATAGCGCACCACGCCGGTGTTTGTTATGTGGTAATGCTCGGCAAGGTCTCGCAATATCATCGTGTCAAAGTAGCCGTGGAGCAGTTTTGTTTGTTCGGATTTGGAATGAGTAAGTACTATTTCGGGAAATGCGCTTGCCCGGTTGTATTCTTCGAATGCACTTTTCAGCCGTGCCTTGTCCTGCTCAAGGAAACTGTTTGTGGCAATTTTTTTAAAGCGGCAGTATTCGTTGAATGAGAGGGGGTAGGTTTCATATTCCAGTGGGTAGCCGCGCAGTGCGGAACCGAGTTCCGAGGAAAGCATTGTTGCGTTACTGCCGCAAATGTAGATGTTCTTGCAATAGGATTTATAGACGCGGAGTATGAAATATTCCCAGTTTTTTATGAGTTGTATTTCGTCGAAAAACATGTGCACATCCTTTATCGGGATATCGGGGAACATTTCCATGTACGACACTATTACATCGTCCAGTTCGTCAGACGACATATTGATAAGCCTTTCGTCGTCAAAGCCAATCCACAGGATGTTTTGCCGGGAAATACCTTTGCGCACAAGGTTGTTTACCGCAATTTCCATCATGGTGGATTTGCCGCAGCGGCGCACACCGGGTATGGTGATGATTTTCTTCCTGTCGACGGGCAGTTTTATGTCACGCTCAATCACGTCGAACGGGATTTCACTTTGCCTTATGGCTATCAACGATTTAATTATGTCCTTTCTCATTTGCTTTCTTCTGTTCCTACGTTGCAGGACAAAAATAAGCTTTATTTTCCTTTTGCAGGGGAAAATATCGTAAAAAGTTTCCTTTTAAAAGGAAAATGTGTTCCTGCTCAAAGAAATCTGTTTTGATATGCTTGTGGTATGGCTCTTTTGAAATCATTGTTAATTAAACAATCGTCAACTAACCGACCGCGAAGTGTTAAATGTGTTGCGGAAAAGAGCTCCTTGCAAGGCGCTGGAAATCAGCGTGCTTCGGAAGGCGGAAAATATGTCCGACATATTTTGAAATTCCTCGGACCTATTTTGAATTATGTGCCTTGAATTTTCGTTTTTCTCCTATGTAGTGTTCGGGGAATTTTAATACTCGTTAAAATCCCGCGGCGTGTTTGCCCGTATGTGCCTGGCACGGTACACGGCAGCCGGATATGCCTTTCCGGTATTTGTTGTTTATGCTTAAACTGGGCATTATCCTTCGCGAACAATCCATTCCCAAACAGGCATGGCCTTTATCTTTATGCCATTTTGTACGATTGTTTCCGACTGGTGGTCTGTAAGGATATACACGTCGTTGCATTTGGTGGTTTTGGCTGCAGTGATAGCCCCGTTGACTTCCCGCCGGCGTGTCTTTGGGTTCTCTATGTTGTATGAAACTTGATATACTCCCGTGGCCTTGTTCCCGTTGCATACAATGAAGTCAGCTTCAGTGTTTCCGTTGTCGAAATAGTAGATGTCCTCTTCTTCGGTCCTTATTCGGCGGCGCAATTCAAGATATACAATCGTTTCAAGCCGCCATCCGAGATTTTCGCCTGCCAGAGCATTCTCACGCTTGTTCATGAAAGCCACGTCTATGGCGTATGCTTTTTCTGCCACAGAACGCTCTCTGCTTTTAGTAGAGTATTTGCTGACCTTGCATATCAGGTAGGTCTGTGCGAGGTACGAAAGATAATTACCCAGTGTGTGGTGGCTTTTGAACCCGAACTGTTCTTGCAGCTTATCCTTGACGATAATGGTCGGCGAGATGTTTAGCAGATGTCCTGCAAGGCGCTCTAACGAATCGATGTACTTTACATTAAAACGCTTCTGTATGTCTTGTGTTATTATGTTGTGAAACAATGAATCAATGTAGCTCGTATGGTTTCGTTCAATGAGTAATTCGGGAAATCCGCCCTGCCGCAGGTATTTGTCGAAAGCCCCCATGAGAATCCCCATGTTTTTTGTGGTAAGCGGAGCCGTGGCTATGCCGTTGTAGTTGCACCAGTCCCTGAATGAGAAAGGCAACAACTCTATGGTATGGTGCCTTCCCGTTAAGTGAGAGGCAAGTTCGCCGCTGAGCAATTTGGAATTGCTGCCGGTGAGCAACACTTGCATTCCCTTGCGCAACATACGGTTTACGAAAAGATGCCACCCTTTGATGTTCTGAATCTCGTCAAGAAAAAGGTGGGTGAAGTTGCCGTATATGCTATAGAGAACTTGGAGGATGTCGTTCATGTCCTTGACGGTAAGGCCGTACAGGTTCTCATCGTCTAAATTGACATAGGCGTAACGGACTTTTGACTTTTCCAAAGCATTGAAGCATAATGTGGATTTCCCGCTTCTTCTTACGCCTATAACCACTTGCGCAAGATTGCTGTTCAAATCGATTTGGCTTTCTTCCAGGCGGTGGCAGAAACTCTTGTTTCTCAACGCTTCAAGTTCTTCCTTTTGGTCCAGTAGTACTCTTTCAAGCTCTCTTGTGTCCATTGTTTCCGATTTTTGCGATAAAGGTAGTAAATTAATCCGTACTGCCGATATTTAGCGTAAAATTAGTCATCATACTGCCGATAATTCGTGTGTTTGTCGATTTTGCAGTGCCGATATTTCGGTAGTTTGTTTCAGGCAAACAAGTAGCCCTTGCTTTGAATCTTTGTAAAGTGCTTATTTTGTCAACTAACCGACCGCGAAGTGTTAAATGTGTTATATAAAAGAGCTCCTTGCAAGGCGTTGGAAATCAGCGTGCTTCGGGAGGCGGAAAATATGTCCGACATATTTTGAAATTCCTCGGACCTATTTTGAATTATGTGCCTTGAATTTTCGTTTTTCTCCTATGTAGTGTTCGGGGAATTTTAATACTCGTTAAAAGCCCGCGGCGTGTTTGCCGGGCAAAAGTGCATATTGTTGCGCTTTAAGGGCTTATATTTGATTAAAATAGATTATTTTTGCCGTGGATTATTATTAACAGTCATAATTGAAAATCTGATGAAAAAGTTTTTCCTTGCCGTTGCGATGTTGTTTATCATCGGCGGCGCGACAACTGCTTCGGCGCAGTTTAAGTTCGGTCTCGTGGCCGGTATGAACATGTCGAAACTGTCTTTCGACAATGGCAAATATTTCGATTCCGACAACCGCGCCGGCTGGTACGTGGGCCCGAAGGTATGGTTCAGCATACCCGTCGTGGGGCTGGGCATAAACGCCTCGGCGCAGTACAGCCAGCGCCGCATGAACGTTAAATCGGGCGATGGCGAGGACGCGGTTTCGGATTCCAAGAACCTGAACACGATAGAGATACCTATCAACGTGCGTTACACGCTGGGCCTTGGTTCGATAGCTTCGGTTTATGCCGAGACAGGGCCGCAGTTCGGTTTCAACGTAGGCAACAAGACGGTTTCGGAAGTGGCAAAGTTCAAATCGTCGAACGTTACATGGAACGTAGGCATTGGTGCGCGTGTTCTCGGACATCTTGAGGCCGGAGTGGGGTATAACATTGCGCTCAGCAACTTCGGTGAGCTTGTTCCCGACCAACTGAGAGGCACGAAGAACGACTTCAAGTCGAATACCTGGCAGGTGCAGGTGGCTTACCTGTTCTAATCCCGGCAAAGTGCGGCAGCTGCCGCTGAAAGATAAAAGAGGAATCCGTACCGTGGGATAAATTCCATAAGGTTGGATTCCTTTTGGCTTTTTTACGTTGCCGTTATATGCCCCGGTAGGGCTATGGATATTAATAATGTGCAATGAACACATAACTATTATAAACATACAAGTTGTGAAAAAGTTACTTTTCGCGTTTATTACCGTTCTGGCGGCGGTAACGTCGCATGCCGCCAAGGATATGTGGCTTAGGGCGAGCGCCATATCGCCCGACGGCACGAAAATAGTGTTTTCTTACCATGGTAATCTGTTCGTGGTTCCCTCATCAGGCGGGCAGGCGCGCCAGATTACGAGCAACAGCGCTTACGATTCCTACCCCGTGTGGTCGCCCGACGGGAAGCAGATAGCTTTCTCGTCCGACCGGCTCGGCGGCTTCGACGTATTCCTTATTTCGGAGCAGGGCGGCACGCCCAAGCGGCTCACCACGCATTCGGCCAACGAATACGTGAACGCTTTCCTGCCCGACGGGCGCATTCTTTACTCATCCTATTACATGCCCAACGCAGATGACGGCGCTTTTCCGGGAGTTTTCTCGCAGGTTTACTCGGTGGACACCGCCGGCTCGCGCCCCAAACTGTTTTCGGAATATACAATGGAGAGCATTTCGGTGAATGCGGCCGGACAACTACTGTTCCAGGACATGAAAGGCTACGAGGACAAGTGGCGCAAGCACCACACGTCGCCCATTACGCGCGACATCTGGCTCACTCAGGCCGACAACAAGGAGCGTACTTTCCGCAAACTCACCGATTTCAAGGGCGAGGACCGCAATCCCTGCTGGGCACCCGACGGCAAGAGCTTTTATTACCTCGAAGAAAGCACCGGCTCGATGAATGTGTTCCGCCGAAACGTTGACGGAACAGACGTGCGCCAGATTACCAAGTTCGACCGCCACCCGGTGCGCTACCTCACGGTGTCGGAAACGGGAATGCTCTGCTTCAGTTACGACGGCGCGCTCTACACAATGCGCGAAGGTGAAGAACCAAAGCGCCTTGACATCGACGTTGTCGTCGACGAGACGGTGGAACCGATGATACCCATGACGATAACGGGCGGAGCCTCGAGCGTGTCGCTCCCCAAGGACGAGAAACAGGTGGCGTTCGTGGCGCGCGGCGAGGTGTACGTAACGTCGCCCGACTATGAGACCACCAAACGCATTACCAACACGGCCGAAGCCGAGAGAAACGTAACCATAAGCCCCGACGGCAAGACCTTGGTGTACGACTCGGAGCGCAACGGCGTTTGGGGAATTTACAAGACAACTCTCGTGCGCGAGGACGACGAGACATTCGTTTACGGGCACGAGCTGAAGGAAGAACCGCTCATCGTGGGCGACGAGGCGTGCTACATGCCAAAATTTTCGCCCGACGGAAAATACATTGCCTACTGGGCAAACCGCACGGAGTTGCGTGTGTACAGTATGGCCTCCAAAACGTCGCGCACCGTGCTCGACAAACGCTACAACTTTTCCTACACGGATTTCGACCTCGACTTTGAATGGTCGCCCGACAGCCGCTGGCTTTTGACTTCCTACATAGGAATTGGCGGCTGGAACAACGTTGACGTGGCCGTGGTGAAAGCCGACGGCACAAAGGTGGTGAACCTGACCGAAAGCGGCTATTCGGACAGCTCCGCACACTGGGCTTTCGACGGCAAGGCCGTAGTGTTTGCGAGCGACCGCGCCGGAATGCGCAGCCACGGCAGTTGGGGAGCGCAGGACGACCTGTACATAATGTTCCTCGACGGAGAGACTTACGACCGTTTCCGCCTTGACAAGGAGGGCCGCGAGCTTTACGACGCCAAAAAGAAGAAACTCGAAGAGGATAAGAAAAAGAAGAAGGACGACAAGGCTGACAAATCCGACAAAAAGGAAAAGAAGGACAAGGACAACAAGAAAGAAAAATCCGACAAGGCAAAAGACGCAGAAGGCAAGGCCAAGAGTGACACCACCGAGGCAAAGAAGGACAGCGCCGACGCATTCAAGCCCGACTTCGACCGCTGCCGCGACCGCGTGGTGCGGCTTACGTGGATTTCCGGCTCGATAGGCGACTTCTACCTCTCGAAAGACGGCCGCAAGGTGTACTACATCGCCTCGTATGACGGCAGTTCAAACCTTTGGGTGCGCGACATCGACGACGGCTCGCTCCGCGTGCTCAACAAGGGCCTCGGCTATTGCGCCCTGCTGCCCTCGGCCGACGGCAAGAACCTTTACACTTCGGGCGGGCGCATACGTAAGGTGAACCTCGACAACGGTTCTGCCAAGGACATCAATTTCCGCGCCGAGTTCGAGTATAAGCCGATAAAGGAGCGCGAATACATATTCGACCACGTGGTGAACCTCATAAACAACAAGTTCTACCGCGAGGACCTCGGCGGCGTGGACTGGGACTTCTACGCCAAGAGTTACAAACGCTTCCTGCCCGAAATAAACAATGACTACGACATGGCCGAAATGTTGAGCGAAATGCTCGGCGAACTGAACGCCTCGCACACCGGAGCACGCGTCGGAACTACCGCGCCGCGCCAGCAGACAGCCAACCTCGGTGCGTTCTTTGATGACGAATACGACGGCGACGGGCTCAAGATAAAGGAAATAATAAAAGGCGGCCCGCTCGACTTCACCGGCTCGAAGATAAAGGCCGGGCACATAATTAAGAAAATAGACGGCCAGCCCATAGAAAAAGGCAAGGACTACTTCCCGCTGCTGGCCGGAAAGAGCGGCAAGCGCACGTTGCTCGTACTCACCGACGACAAGGGCAAGAACGAGTACGAACAGGAAGTGATACCCACATCGTCGGGCGCAGTGGGCAACCTGCTCTACAAACGCTGGGTTGAACGCCGCCGCGAGATGACCGAGAAGTACTCCGGCGGGCGCGTGGGCTACGTGCACGTCAAGGCGATGAATAGCGAGAGTTTCCGCGACGTGTTCTCCGAAGTGCTCGGCAAAAACCGCAACAAGGAAGCCCTCGTGGTCGACATACGCCACAACGGCGGAGGCTGGCTGCACGACGACCTCGGCATACTGTTGAGCGGAAAGCTCTACCAGACGTTCGAGCCGCGCGGCCAGTACATCGGCAGCGACCCGTTCATGCAGTGGTACAAGCCGTCGGCCGTGCTGATGTGCGAGAACGACTATTCCAACGCCCACGGGTTCCCGTTCATGTACAAGGCCCTCGGAATAGGCAAACTCGTGGGCGCGCCCATGGCCGGAACGATGACCGCAGTGTGGTGGGAAACACAGGTGAACGGCCGCATAGTGGTCGGTTTGCCTGAAGTGGCCGTGAAGGACATGAGCGGCAAGTACCTCGAAAACCAAGACCTCTATCCCGACGTGATAGTCTACCAGACTCCCGAGGAAAGGCTCAAGGATAATGATGTGCAGCTCAAGAAAACAATCGACACGTTGCTTGGCAAATAAAATTCGGACAGAAAGCGACGGCACGCCCGCCGCTTTCTGATTTTTTTGAACCATTTTGCGGGCCAATGATTTAAGGCGCGAAAAAATATGTCCGACATATTTCGAAATAGGTCGGACATATTTTAAATTCTCTCTGAGATAATTTTTCTTTGCTCAGACCTTCCCCTAAGGACACCCAATGGCGCGGAAAAGTGGCATGGACTTTGCTATATGTGCCGCTATTGTCTGTGTTGCGTGTGGAGAATGCCGTTTATGTTTCGGTATCAGCTGGTGCGTGTGTCATTCTCCCCACGTTGAGCGGTCGAGGTTGCGGTAGCCTATTGCCTCTGCAATGTGCGGGCCGCGCACGTCGGGGCTGCCGTCGAGGTCGGCTATAGTGCGTGCAACCTTCAAAATCCTCTCGTATGCCCGTGCCGACAGGTCGAATCGCTTCATGGCCATGGCGAGCAGGCTCTTGCCTTCGTCGTCAGGCTCGGCAAAAGCGTGTATCATGTTGTTCGACATCTGTGCGTTGCAGTGTATGTGTTTTGTGGTGCCAAAGCGTTTCATCTGTACCTCGCGCGCCTTGATTACCCTGTTGCGTATCGTTGCGCTCGACTCGCCGCGCGGCGAGTTGGCAAGGTCGTCGAAAGGCACGGGCGTGACCTCCACCTGAATGTCCATGCGGTCGAGCAGCGGGCCGGAAATGCGGCTCATGTAGCGTTGTATCTGTCCCGGCGAGCACACGCATTTGTGCGTCGGGTGGTTGTAGTATCCGCAAGGGCAGGGATTCATCGACGCCACGAGCATGAAAGAGCACGGCAGGGTGACGCTGTACTTGGCGCGCGTAATGCTGACCATGCGGTCTTCGAGCGGCTGGCGCAGAGTCTCGAGGGCGCTGCGGCTGAACTCGGGCAGCTCGTCGAGAAAGAGCACTCCGTTGTGCGCAAGGCTGATTTCGCCGGGCATGAAGTTCGTGCCGCCACCTATCAGCGCCACGTCGGAAATTGTGTGGTGCGGGCTGCGGAACGGGCGCGCCGTTACGAGCGATGTCTTGCCGTCGAGTATTCCCGCAACGGAGTGAATCTGCGTTGTTTCAAGGCTTTCCGACAGCGACAGCGGCGGCAGTATGCCTGGCAGGCGCTTGGCCATCATCGATTTGCCGCACCCCGGGCTGCCCACGAGGATTATGTTGTGCCCTCCGGCGGCAGCCACTTCAAGTGCGCGCTTTACATTGTCCTGGCCGCGTACGTCGGCAAAGTCGGCGTCGTATTCCATGCAGTGTGCGTAGAACTCCTCGCGCGTGTTGACTTCGGTCGGCTCCATTTCGGCTTTGCCGTTGAGGAATTCGGCCACCTCGCACAGGTTTCTTGCCCCGTACACCTTAAGCGTGTCTACGGCAGCTGCCTCGCGGGCGTTGGCTTCGGGCACAATCAGGCCGTCGAACTTGGCGGCGCGCGCATGTATGGCTATCGGCAACGCACCTCGTATGGGGCGCAACGTTCCGTCGAGCCCCAGCTCGCCTACGAACATGTAGCGCTTCAGGCTGTTGCTGTCCACAGCTCCCTGTGCCGCAAGAATTCCCAAGGAAAGCGGCAAATCATAGCCCGAGCCTTCCTTGCGGATGTCGGCGGGGGCCAGGTTGATGGTGATTTGGTTTGTGGGAAGAACGAAGCCCGAGTTGTGTAGTGCGGTCTTTATGCGGTAATAACTTTCACGCACCGCACTGTCGGGCAGGCCGACCAGGCTGAACTTGGCACCTTTTGAAATGTTTACCTCGGCTTCGACGGTGCGCACGTCAAGCCCGTTTACGGCTGCAGTGAAAAGTTTTACAAGCATGGCTGCTATTTTTGTTCCAGAAGCGATGAAACGCGCCTGCGCAGGTCGGAGTATTCAAGGTCGCGGGCTACGATTTCTCCTTCGGGCGAAACAATCACGTTTCCGGGTATTTGCGTCACGCCCAAAAGCCTTACAAGCTGCGACGACCATGCGGCTTTTTCGCAAACGTTGTATTCGGGTACGGAGTCGCGGCGCACGCAGTTGAGAAAGCTGCGGTAATTGTAATCCATATTCACGCAGATTACGCCGATACGTTTGCCGTATGGGCGCACGACGTTCTTCAGGCCGCGTACCTGTTGAAAGCTTTCGTATTGCCAGGTGGCCCAGAAATAAATAAGGAGATAGCGGTCTTTGAAACTTTTGTTGGTGATAGTGTCGCCTTCCCAGGAAACGACTTTGAAGTCGGGCATTTTGTTTCCCGGGGCGGTGCGCAGGTATGGAAGCAACCTGCCTGCAAGGTTGCTGAGCGAAGCATTGTGAGGCTGGTGCTTTATAATAAGATTCAAGAGTTTGAGTGTGCGCTTTGCGTCGGGGTTCACGCTTTCGGCGAAGTACGTGCGGAAAACGGCTTCGGCGGCTAATGTAGAAGGGTGTTTGGTAATGAAAGCCTCGGCTGCTTTGCGTGCTTCGGCTTCGTTTTTGTTTGCCGTGTCGTAATAGAAATCGCTAAGCAGCTCGTTTTCCTCCGTTCCGCTGAGCTTGGTTTGGGTCAGGTCGGCTGCGTCGGTAGAGAACTTGGTTTCTTTTCCCGGCTCGGCCACGATTTTCATTTCGGCAAAGTTCGGATACTGGATTGTAAGAATCACCGGGTGCGACAGCTTCTTTTCGTAAACGAACTTGCCGCCGTCAACGCGTATTGTGTCGTGGCCGTTTTCGGAATAGATGTATATGTTCGCCGAGTGCAGGTGTTTGAATTTGCCGCTCAGGCGAAACCTGTCCTTAGAAACACTGCAGCCGGCCACGAATGTGGCCAGCAGCAGTATTATCAGGGAGTAAGATGCGCGTATGTGCATACTTACTTTTTTTATTTTACGATGTTCTTGAATTCTGCGTCGTTGTTGAATTTAGCGAATTCCAGGTCTTTTGCGGCATATTCTGCGTAGGAGCTGTCTTTTGCCACAGCGTCTTTCAGGTTGCTGATTGCCGAAGCCTTGTCGTTGGTGCGTGCAGCTACGATAGCTTTGAGGTAGCTTGTTGTTGCGTCGGGGTTAGCCACCTGCGAGAGAGTTTTGTTTGCGCTGTTGTAATCTTTCGAAAGGATTTGTGCAAGTGCGGCGCTGTTAGAGTTGATTCCCTTGAAGTAGCTGTTAGCCTGTGCGTAGTTTCCTTTTGCGATTTGCAGGTTACCGAGTGCTTCGTTATAGTTGCTTGCGCCGTTGCCTTTTGCCATGTAGTTTTCGGCTTCTTCAACATTTCCGTTGCACAATGCAATCATACCGAGGTTTACGTTGCTTTCGGGGTTGTTGCTCTTTACGCTGTTTGCTTTTGTGAGGTAGCTCTTGGCAGCGTTCAGGTCGCCTTTGCTGTAAGCGATTGCTGCAAGGTTGTTGTATGCACGGTAGTCGTTGGGATAGAGTTCCGTGGTTTTCTTGAGGATTGCTTCCTGTTCCGACTGGTTCTCGGTGAGTGTGGTAGCGTAGATGAGTTCCTCAACTGAGAGTTGCGAAGCGTCGCTCTTGAATTGCTCCTGTATTTCGTCGTCGCTGCGGCCGATGAGCTCGTAGTTTATTGTCAGGCGCGAGCGGCGGAGCTGCGGGAGGATTTCGTCGGCGAGTTCACGGAATGCCGAGGATATGTTCTTGATTTGCTGTTCACGCTGTTCGGGGTCTTTGTACATCGAGAGCACGCGTAGGATAACTTCCTTGTCTTGTATGTTGGAAGCCGAAACGAGTTGCTGGAATCCTTCCCAGTCCTGTGCGGTGTATTTTGCGTCTACGTGTGTGTCGATTTCCTGTTTCTTGAGCACGTTGTCAACATAGTCTCTTGTGGTGCTTTCACGTTTTGCGGCGAGTTTGTCGTTGAGTTCAACGCCGCCGTCAGGTGAAGCGTAAGCCGAGATTTCCACGTTGTTGAGCTCTTTGCGCTTTTGGTCGGCTTTGATGTCGCGCAGTGTTTCTACGAATTCCTGAACTGATGTCTTTTTGAGCTCGGAGTTGCGTATTTTGGCCTGCTGTATGAGGAAGTTTATGCTTGCTTCCTGTTTTTGTGCTATAACGTGTTCGAATGCGTCGGGGGCAACTGCCGGGTTAGCGCTTGTGAGTGTGCGTTTGAGCAGTTCGCTTGTTGCGAGAACGCCGTCGGCTATCTTAACCTCGGGTATTTTTACGGTTTTCTTGCCTTTCTTGGCGTCGAAGGTGAGGTAAAGCTCGCTCTTCTGCATGTCGGGCACGTATTTGAACGAGTTTTTCATTGTGTAGTTGCCGCCAACCTTGTAGGATATGGTCTGGTTGTTGCCTTCTACCTTTTCGCCCTGGAATGTGGCGCTTTGTCCTTCGGTGGTTTGTCCGGCATATTTGAGCACCGGGGTTACGGTTACCACTGCTTTGCGCTTCATGTATTTTTCGGGGAAGCGGCCGTTGATTGTAACGTCTACCTTTCCTGCCTGTGCTTCCAGGGGTGAGGGTGTTACAGTGAAATTGTCGGCAGAGAGCGGGCCCATTTTGCTGCATGAGCTCAGTGCTGCCACACTGAATATCGCTAATGCGATGTTTAATTTTTTAGACATGGTTTTGTGTTGATTTTTTAATTGCTTATTTGGAGCAAAGTTAGTACTTATGGTGAAATGTAGTACGCTTTTATGGCAAAAATCTTTCACATTTTGGTTAAAAAGAATGTATTTTCCGGTTTCTGCGGCCGATGTGCTTCGTGAATGCGCGGTTTTGCACCGTAACCGGGTGTTGCCGCGGCTTTTTTTGCCGGATGTGTTGCGCTTGCGGGCGGTGACGCACGAGTATGCGTTAAGGAGCGGGATTTGCTGTATTCATGTGCCGCGACAGACAAAAAGCGACGCTGGAAAATGAAAACTAATTTTCAATGCGTTATCCCCCTTTGGGAGCAAATAAAAAATACAAGGCACATAATTCAAAATATGTCTGACATATTTTAAAATAGGTCAGACATATTTTTTGCTCCTTGAAAACCCGTCCGGAAACCGGGGCGGAAAATTCATGAAAAACGCGGGAAAATTACGGCCGTCCAGCAGCGGTTTTTTTACGGGAGCGTGGCGAGCCAGTCGGTCAGGTCGGCTTCGAGTTGTTTGTGCCACCTGAACGAGGGCATGCTGCCGTATCCGTGCCCGCCGTCGGGATAGATGTGCAGCGAGGCCTTGACGCCGGCCTTTTGGAGGGCCAGGTAGTAGTTTGCGCCGTTGGCGGGCTGCACCGTGTTGTCGTCGTTCGACAGGGCGATGAATGCCGTGGGGTCGCCCGGGCGCACCTGCTTCTCGTTGCAGTAATAGTGTTCGATTTCGGGCGACGGATTCTGTCCTATCAGGTTGTTGCGCGACCCTATGTGCGTGTACGAGGGGTCCATCGTTATAACCGGGTAGAGCAGTATCTGGAAGTCGGGTTTGGCGTCGCCCACGGCGTGTGTGGCCACGGTCGAGGCCAGGTGTCCTCCGGCGCTGTGTCCCATTATTCCCACCTTGTGCGGGTCGATGTTCCACTCCTTGGCGTGGCGGCGCGTTATGCGTATTGCCTCGTCGGCGTCGGTGGCGGGAATGGACGAGAAGCCGTGCGGCATACGGTACTTCAATACTATGAGTGCTATGCCGCGGTCGTTGAAGAATGGTGCCCATCCTGTGCCTTCGCTCTCGAGTGCGAGCATTTCATAAGCCCCGCCCGGGCAGCATACCACTGCGCGGCCTGTGGCCTTGTCCTTGGCGGGGAGGAACACGGTTATCATGGGTTTGTAGTTGCGTGCGTTGTCGTCGTAGGGCTTTGTCAGGTCGGTTCCGTTGGTGTTGGGCAGTCCGTCGGGCCAGATGTCCATTTCGAATGTCTTTTGCGAATATGCGGGGAGCGATATTAAAAGCAACAGCAGGGCTAATATCGTTGTTCTTTCAGTTTTCATGTGGTTTATGTGTTTTTGTGTGTTTTGTTGTTGCGGTGTAGTGTGTGCCGGTAGGCATGTGTTGCGCTGCCGGCGCGGGTGCGGGCGGTTATTTCAGGCTGTCAATCCACGAGAAGAGGTCGTCTAACATCACGTCGTGCGAGCGGAACGTCTTGTGGTTGCTGAAGCCGTGTTCGCCTGCGGGATAAACGTGCAGCGAGGCGGACACACCGGCCTTTTGCAGTGCAAGGTAATAGCTCACGCTGTTTTCGGAGGGCACTACCGTGTCGTCGTCGGTTACAAGTATGAGTGCGGGTGCGTCGCCGGGCTGCACCTGCTTCTCACAACTGTAATAGTCGGCTATTTCGGGCTGCGGGTCTTTGCCTATCAGGTTGTCGTGGGTGCCCATGTGGGTATAGCGCTTGTCCATGGTAATTACGGGGTAGAAGAGAATCTGGAAGTCGGGACGGGCTTCGCCTTCGGCAAGTGTGGCCACGGTGGCGGCCAGGTGTCCCCCGGCGCTATGGCCCATTACGCCCACCTTGTGCGGGTCGATGTTCCACTCTTTGGCGTGGCGGCGTATTATGCGCATGGCCTCGAAGGCGTCGGTGGAGGGGACAGAGGCGTAATTGCCCATTGGCAGGCGGTATTTGAGCACGATGAGCGCTATGCCGCGCTCCACGAAGTATGGCGCCCACGAATAGCCCTCGGGCTCTGACACTACGGTGCCGTATCCGCCGCCTGGAATGCAGAGGATGGCGCGGCCGGTGGCTTTGGATTTCTCTGGCAGGTAGACGCGAACCGTCGGCTCGTAGTTGCCCGTGGCGTCGTCGTAGGGTTTGGTGAGGTCTGCGCCGTTGGAGTTGGGCAGGCCGTCGGGCCATATTTTCATCTCGCTATAGCTTTGCGCTAAGCCGGTTGAGGCGGCGGCGAGGAAGAGTGACAGCAGTACTGTTATCTTTTTCATAGGGTGTTTTGTTTATTATATATGCGTTTCCAGGTATGGTCATGGCAGTGTGTCGAGCCAGGAGAACAATGTGTCGAGCATGGCTTTGCGGTAGGGGAATTTTTCGCTGCCCCCGAAGCCGTGCCCGCCGCCGGGGTAGATGTGCAGCGAGGCCGGAACTCCTGCGCGGTTGAGGGCGAGGTAGTAGTTCACGCTGTTGCTCGTTGGCACGAGCGTGTCGTCGTCGACCGTGAAAATCAGTGCGGGCGGTGTTGAGGCTGTTACCTGTTCGTCGTTGCTGTAGTAGGCCACAATGTCGGCCGGCGCGTCGAGTCCCATGAAGTTGGGTTTTGTGCCGGAGTGTTTCGTGCGCATGTTGTCGCGCATGGACGTTACCGCGTAGAACAGTATATGGAAATCCGGCCTGGCGTTTCCCTTGGCGTGCGTTGCCACGGTTGAAGCCAGATGTCCTCCGGCGGAGAATCCCATTACGCCCACCTTGTGCGGGTCGATATGCCATTCGCGGGCATGCCGGCGCGTTATTCGTATGGCCTCGTACACGTCGGTTTCGGGCACGGCGAGCATACGGTTGCGCGGCAGCCTGTATTTCACCACAATGAGTGTTATGCCGCGGTCGTTGAGCGGCTTGGCCCACGAGTGGCCTTCGTTGTCGAACGATTCCCAAACGTATCCGCCGCCCGGAAGTGCGAGCACGGCGCGGCCGGTTGCCTTGCTGCTGTCGGGCAGGTACACGTACATCGTTGGCTTGTAGTTGCGCGTCTCGTCGCTGTAAGGCTCCGTAAGGTCGGTGCCGTTTGAGTTTGGCAGCCCTTCGGGCCAGATGTCTACCGCCAGCGGCTTTTGTGCCGGCGCATGCGCGGCGGCTACAATGCAGATAATTATTGCGGTTAGAATCCTTTTCATCTCGCGTAGAAGACGTGCTTATTGCAAATGTACGTTTTTAATTTTTTTTAGTGTTATAATTTGAATGAAAAATAGCGGCTTTTGCGCAGCCCGCCCGTGTTACGGCGGAATAGCCGGCACTGTAAGGCCGACGGGGTGCGGCGGCAACAGGGCGCGGGGTAATACGTCTGCGCGGCGGTGGGAGCGGACGGTATAGTTGTATTGGCAGACGGTGTGGCCGAACTGGTGGATTTCGCGGTCGAACAGGTGGATTGCGCGGCGGGGCGGGCAGATTTAACAATCGTGATACAGGATTTTAACAAACACCGGAAGCGCCGCGGCATGCGGGTTTGGCGGGGCAAAAAATATGTCTGACATATTTTAAAATATCTCAGACATATTTTGAATTATGTGCCTTGTATTTTTTCTTTTCTCCGAGAGGGGTGCTGGAGCGGCTTTTTGCGGTTTAACATTCCGCCCGCCGTAGTTGACGTTTAGTTATGTAGCGCACCGCTTTTGGGGAGCGCGTAATGATTTGTCAGCGGGATGTGTTCCAAAGATGTTCGTACTTCTTAAGTTCCGTTATTAGTTTTGCTGTCGGCACGTCGTCCAAAGATGGGCCGTCCACGCCTTCCCCATGGAAAAGGACGGGCATCGCTTTTTTGAAACGACCGTTACCGTCAAACTCCAATATTTTGTAGTACCTGTATGGGTATACCCCAAAGGGCTGGCTGCTATGTTCGATAATAAAAAAGAAATAGCTCCCTTTGGCTTCAATATAGCGGCACGGAGTGAAATCCGCATAGCGTGGCCAGGCAAAGCTGATAATCGAGTCGGGGAAAAAGTCGAAGCAATCAGGGACGGGCAGGTCTTCTTGCCTTTCCTCGTTAACGAACAAGGAATCGTTAATGTACGGTTTCCCACACTTTACGAAATATGACTTGAATTGCCCGAAGTCGGCTATTTTGTGGCTGTCTGCCCCCTGCGCTTTGACGTATTCCTTTCGTGGCGTGCCGATAATCCAATCTTCGATTTCCCCGTTGGGGGAGATGGTGTATTCATGCGTCAGGACAACATACACAAGGTCTTTGTATTGGTTAAGCAAAGTGGGGTCGAACAATAAGCCGCTCTCCACGCGGAACTTCAGCGGGTTGTCGGTGGGCGTAATGCGGGTAAAGTATGTATCGGCCTCGGCGCCGCCGCCTTTCATCCCAAGCTCTTCGCGTTGTATTATTTTCCCTTGAGGCGAATAGGTGACGAGCATATAAGTGTAAGCGTCGTGTTCCATGAAGTAGTATTCGTATATGTCGTCATACTCCATGCAATTTATTCCCAGCATGGCAATTACCAGGTCTCCGTGCTTCATGTAACTGCCCTTTACCCACTGGAATCCGTTCTTTAAACTCGTTGAGTGCACAGCAGGCAGGAATTGTTTGTACTTTTCTTTGTCCAGATACCAGTCGTCCGAAGCGGAGACATCGCCGAAGCACGAAAGTTCTACTTTGCTGCATTCCCTCAACTCTCCCAGGAACGATTGGAACGTTGCCTCCTGCGCCGCGGCGGTACATACGGCAAACGGCAACAAGAATAAAACAGATGTAAGTGTTTTTTTAGTAAACATAATGTTCAATTATTGGCTTTTGTAAAGGGGTACTGGTTGCAAGCAGCCAGTATCCCCCTACATGGTAATGTTTTTTATTTGTTCTTCCTTATGCTGGCCAAAATATAATATTTTTTATTACCTACATGAGTTTTGAGGCTTATTAGAAGGCCGTTCTTTATTGTGAACTTATTCTCGGGGCTTGTACCTCCTTCCTTGTGGGCTGTCCCGGGATCGTAGAAATGGTAACCGGAAGTACGACTTCCACCTACTATAATTACGAAATGGTTCGTGGCTTTGTCTTTCCAGGAAGAACCAGTTGTGTGTCCCGCCCCGTAGTCTACTCCCACTATTATAGGATTACCTTGCTTAAGCTGGCTGTCCAGGTAGTCTAATCCCTCTTCAAAGCTGCTTGCCGCTGTTGTGGCATATCCATCACTATCAGAATTAGCCATCAATATTTCTCTGTCTTCTACTTTTTCTGCATTTGACAATTGGCAACCGGCATTAGCTAACATGTCTTTACACCTGTTGAGGCAGCCTTTTGGATCGCTTTCCCTGTACCCTTCAAACTTGTCTGAGGATAATACATCGGGAATATTGGGATATCCGTCCCCGCCGGAATGGCTTGAGCCGGAACCTCCGCCGCTTGGGATTCCGCCGCCGGGGTTGACACCGCCTGTGCCTCCGCCGCCCCTGCCGGGATTGGTGTTTGTGCTGTCGCCCGGCTGTCCGGGAGTTTCAATGTTGGTTGTGTCAGACCCAAGTTCGTCTGAACCGTAATAATCTGAACCCGAATCCGAGCCTGAATCCGAGCCGCTGCCGTCGTTACCGGAAGAGCCGTAAACGTCGGCAGTTCCAGTAGAATATTTTATTCCGTCTGGAAAACGGACAAAACCACCTTCCCATTCATCGTTTAATAAAAGGAGTTCGTACTCGTCGTAAGTGTAAGGGTTTTCGTATGAACCTTTATTAGTACTCATAGTTTTTTTTGATTTTTTAGAGTTATACATTATTTTAATATTAAAATACCGTTTTTCAGCAAGTACAGCACTTCGTTCTTTATCATAAGTTGTGCCGCGCTTTTTGCAGTTTCTCCGGTGGTAAGCTCCAACCTTGCCGGGCCGTTTTCCACTAAATCCCCGTAGCTTGCGCTTCCGCCCCGGATAAAGTCTATGATGTCGCAATGCAGTTCGGTAAGTGGCACTTCCTTTGTTCCGTCGCCAAGCAACACGGGTATGAACGCCAACGCGGCGAGTGGGAGCTGCGGGTCGCAACCCAAGCGGCGTTTTATGATTTCTGCGGCCTGCGGCGACCATGTTTCGGGTATGTCGAGGGCGCGCATTTCGGGGTGGACAGCAAGCCGGAGTTCCTTTCTTTGTTCATCGGAAGCCATGTTGAAATGGACGAACTGCGCCGTTTGCCTTTCCAAATCCACAAGGTTGCTTACCGGCATGTCGCGCCATTCGTTTTCCAACCCGCCCCGGAAGTCCTCGTACCGGGCTATGCAACGCTCTATGCTTGGCGTGGATACCGGTTTGTCTTGTGGCTTTCCCAAACGTATGTTCCGTTCGGGGAACATTTCAATAATGCGTTTGTAATATTCCGGGTACAGACGTAGCAGCGTCTTGCCGAGCATGTCGCAGTTGTACGGGTTGCGCTTGTGCCCGCCGAGGAGGTGGAAAAACGCGCGCTGCTCGTAATACGCGAGGTCGCAGAACTCGAAACCCGAGTAACCCTCGTCCTTCACGTCGCGCCCGAGTACGCTCGCCACTTCGCGCCTTTTCAGGTCGGCAAACGCGGCAAGAATTATCTGCTCGAAGAATATGTTGCACACCACGCGCGAGTGCGGCAACGAGGCATTGTTGATGTCGTTGTCCCTTACGAAACGCATAGCCTCGTCGCAGTATTCGTGGATGAAATCCACGTCGTTGCCGCCGAAAATGCCCATGTTGTACGAAGAAATCGATTCCTCCTCCAACCCCTGCTCTATGTAGCGCGGCAGCTTTATCGTGCCGAAACTTAACATGCGGTCAACCATGCGGCGGTAATACTTAGTGCCTATCTCGCGGTTCTGCGCCACCAAGCCGGCTTTCAAAATGTCGTCGGGAAGAGGGTTTGGAATGTATATGTCGCCGTCCACGTGGATAAAAGGCTCTACCTGCAAGGTGTATGTCTTTATCTTTGCAATGGCCCAATGGTGCGGCAAAACGGCAAGGTCGTCATACACAACGTGCACCTCCTTGTACGGGAGTTTCAGCCTGTCGACGAGCATGCGCTTCCCCTCCGTGTCGGTGTATAATGCAACATCATAATGTTTACTTATGCTAAGGCAGCTTAATGCCCACGACATGAGGTGGCTTTCCTGGTTAAGCCAGCCAAAGGAATAGTCCGACAAGGATTTTCCCCCGCACCAAAGAGTTTGAACGAAGCGCATTTTCAGGTATCAGGTTAATGAATTCTCGTTTTCTCAGTCACAAATATAGTAAAAATTAAATAAAATAAATGTTTTTAAAGTATAAAAATCCTAAACGGCTACAATTTTTGTCTATTGTCGGGCAAACGGCAGCGGTGGGAGCGGGTGGGATAGTTGTATTGGCAGACGGTGCGGCCGAACAGGTGGATTGCGCGGCCGAACATATAGATTGCGCAGTGGTGCGGGCAGATTTAACAATCGGGATTAAGGATTTTAACATACGCCGGAAGCGCCTCGGCATGCGGGTTTGGCGGGGTAAAAAATATGTGCCTTGAATTTTAAAATTCCTCGGACATATTTTGAATTATGTGCCTTGTATTTTTTCTTTTCTCCGAGAGGGGTGCCGGGGCTTGCTTTGAGGTTGTGGCGTTCCCCTGCGCGAGGTTGACGTTTCGTGAATTAACTCATGGGAAGTGTTAACCCAAAACGGTCATCAGGTAATTAAGTATTAACGTCAAGTTTGGTCTCTTCGCCAACTTACGCACTTCTGCCGTCATCTGTCTTCCCGCCCGGTTTTGCCGTAGCCCGCTACGCTTTCGGCCGGGCGTAAAGCTATCCGCCAGGCATAAGCGCGCAATTTGACGAAGCCTGACGACCGATTTGGGGTTAACGCCGGGCGCAATGCCGGCAGAGGCGTAGAAAACGAACGCCGCCGGAGCAAAAGCCCCGGCGGCGCACAACAATTATGTAAAGTTATGTACTAAATTACGCCTTTGCAGGTTCTGCGGCAACAGTGGTTGCCTGTTTGTTCTCCTTGCCGGCTTTGCCGCGGCCCAGCTTCTTCATAGTGTAGTAAGCGATAGGCGAAGCGAAGAACAGCGACGACAGTGTTCCGAACACAACGCCGAGTATCATGGCGAATGCAAACGAGCGTATGCTCTCGCCGCCGAGGAAGAAGATACAGATGAGCACTACCATGGTCGATACGCCGGTGTTGAGGGTACGGCTGAGCGTGGAGTTGAGCGATTCGTTGAAGATACGTTTGAGGTCACGCTTTGGATAGAGGTGGAGGTATTCGCGCACGCGGTCGAAGATAACCACCTTGTCGTTTATCGAGTAACCGATAGCCGTAAGTATTGCGCCGATGAACGTCTGGTCAACCTCGAGCGAGAATGGCATCCAGCCCCAGCACAGAGAGTACATACCGATAATGAGAAGGGCGTCCATGGTAAGGGCGGCTGTGCTGCCCACCGAGAAGGCCAGGTTGCGGAAACGCAGCAATATATAGAGGAATATCGCAACCAGTGCCAGGATTACGCTGATGATAGCGCCGTATGTTACGTCCTTGGCCACCGAAGGTCCTACCTTCTGTGAACTTATAATGGAGCCGCCGGCGCGGTTGTCACGGTCGATGAAGCGCTCGAAGGTTACGTAATCGGCAAGCAGGTTGCCTTTCTTCAGAGCGTCGTACAGGAATCTTTCAACCTGCGAGTCAACCTCGGGAGAGCTCTCGTTAATGCGGTAGTTGGTTGTAACGCGGAGCGTCTTGCCGTCCGTACCGAGCGATATGGCCGAGGCGTTGCCCTGGTCGCCTATTTCGTTCTGCAGTAGGTCGCGCACTGTCTCGGGCGCAACTTCTTTCTCGAACTGAACAACGAAGTTGCGGCCGCCGGTGAAGTCGATACCCTGGCTCAAGCCCCTTGTGCCGAACGAGATAAGGCAAACTGCGAGGAATATGCCGAATACGGCGAACGAAATTTTGCAGTTGTCGATAATGCGGAAGTTCGGGTTACGTATGAGGTTCTTCGACAAACCGGTAACGAAAGTGAGGTGAAGCCACTTGTCGCGGTTCATGAAGTGTTCGTAAACGATACGTGTCAACCAAACGGCGGTGAAGAACGAAGCTGCCAGACCGATGATGAGCGTGGTGGCAAATCCGCGGATTGGGCCCGTACCGAAGTAGAACAATATTACTGCCGTGATGATTGATGTCAGGTTGGAGTCGAAAATAGCCGAGAACGCGTTCTTGTAACCGTCGGAAAGAGCGGCTTTCACTCCCTTGCCTGCGGCAAGTTCCTCCTTGGTGCGTTCATAGATAAGCACGTTGGCGTCGACAGCCATACCGAGCGACAGCACCATACCGGCGATACCCGACATGGTAAGCGCGGCCTGGAATGATGTGAGCACACCGAACGTGAAGAAGAAGTTCACGATTAGCGCACCGTTGGCAACCATGCCCGGGATGAAGCCGTACATCGCGCATATGTAAATCATAAGCAGGATGAATGCCACAACGCACGAGGTGAAGCCCTGTATGATGGATTCCTGTCCGAGAGACGGGCCTACGATGTCCTCCTGTACGATGTGTGCGGGGGCAGGCATTTTACCCGACTGCAGCACGTTGGCAAGGTCTTTGGTATCTTCGGCCGTGAAGTGTCCGGTAATTGATGAGACACCTCCGGTGATTTCGTTTTCTACGTTTGGCGCACTGTAAACAAAGCCGTCAAGCACGATGGCTATGGCGTGGTCTACGTTCTTTTTGGTAAGAACGGCCCAGCGGCGCGCGCCGTCGCTGTTCATAGTCATGCTTACGCACGGACGGTTGAACTGGTCGAAGTCGTCCTTGGCCGATACAACTACGTCGCCTTCCAGAGGTGCGCGGCCGTTGCTTTGGGTGATTCTCAAAGCGTAGAGTTCGAAAATTTCCTGGCGCGTGCTCATCTCGGAGGGTTTCACGCCCCAGCACAGTTTCAGGTCGCGCGGAAGAACTTCCTGCGCCGCTTTCGACGTAAGCATTTTCATAACCTCTGCGGTGTCGCGTGCTAGTACGTAACCAACAACGCAACCGCTTCGTCCCTGTGCCGGCGAGAAGATTGAAAGCAGGGGATGTTCTTTCTTTGTTTGCTCGTCAATTTTCCCTTGTGCGTCGGCCTTTGTGTTTGCTCCTATTTTCTTGAGGGCAGCAGCGGCGTTAACGCTTCCTTCTGCGCTGTCGGCCTTGGCTTCCGCCTTTTCTTCTGTCTGTTCCTCTGCCTTAGCGGCTTTTGCCGTGTCGGCAGCAGCTGCTTCGCCGCTGCTCAGGGCTGCGAGCTTGGAATCGATGGTGGGCAGATAAGGAGTGATGATATTTCCGTCGTAGGTTTCCCAGAACTCGAGGTTAGCGCTTCCCTGGAGAAGTTTGCGCACACGTTCGGGTTCTTTGATACCGGGCATTTCAACGAGGATACGTCCCATTTGCCCTTCGAGCGTCTGTATGTTTGGCTGTGCTACGCCGAACCTGTCTATACGGGTGCGGAGCACTTTGTATGAGTTTTCTATCGCAGCAGAAACTTCGCTTCTAAGTGCTTTTTCGATTTGTGCGTCGGTGCTTTTGGTCGAAACAACGCCTTTCAACTGCTGTGTGGCAAATATTTCAGCCAAACGGTCTTTCCCTACAAGCGCCTGGTAGCTTTTTACGAAAGCCGAGATAAAATCGGTCTGCGTTTCGGTAGCTTCTTTTTGCGCTTGGGCAAGTGCCTTGTTGAAATTCGGGTCTTGCGAGTTGTCTGCAAGGTTCTTTACCACATCGGGCACTGAAACTTCGAGCACCACGTTCATACCGCCCTTCAAGTCGAGGCCGAGGCTTATTTGCATTTCCTGGCACTGCTTGAAAGTGTAAGCGCCGAGCCATACTTTTTCGTTTTTAATCGAATCGAGGTACATTTGGCCGGCTTCTTCTCCCATTGCCGCAGCCTTGTCTTCGTAGTGCTGCGTAACAAACGAGAAAGAGAGGTAATAGACGCATATCAGCGTAAGCAGCACGGCTATTACCTTTATGAATCCTTTGTTTTGCATGTTAATGATTTTTATATTTTATTTTTATTAATCTGTAAATTAGCTTGCAAATATACGTATTTTTTGATATTCGCCTTGTTTTTCGGCTATTTATTTGGTTTTACGCTTCAAGAATGCGTATATTGGGTAGTGGTCGGAGTGTTTTATGGAGCGGTCTACGGTTGCTCCGAACGGTTTCCAGTGTTTTGAGCAGAAAATATGGTCTATCCGCACGAACATGCCGTCGCGGTTGAATGAAAAGCCCGGTCCTATGCCGCTTGCCTTGTATGCGTCGGTCAGGGCCGTCGAAATTTCGCGCCGCGGGTAAGATATTGGCGAGTCGTTGAAATCGCCGCACAATATCATCGGGTATTCCTTGTTCCGTTCTATGTATTGCATTATGCTGTCGGTCTGTGTGCTGCGCACGCGTGCCGCCGCGCTGAGTTTTCTTACCAGTGAGAATACCGTTGTCTTGGCTCCGTCCTGCTGTTCTCCCTTTACGAGGCTTTTGTAGTTCTCGCGGTCGGTTTTCGTAAGGTTGTCCGATTGCAGGTGGCAGTTGATAACGTGTATCGTGTCGTCTCTGCTCAGTGCTATTTTGAATATTCCCACGCAGTTCGTTTCGCTGATTATCGGAAGGCTCATCTTTTCCACAATGGGATAGCGCGAGAAACACCGCAGCAGCGACACGGCGGTGTTATTGTCGAGTGTGGCGATGTACGGGTAGCGTTTACGCAACTGTTTCTCGGCGCTTTTCCAGCCTTTGTAGTATTCACCTTCCTGTATGCATACGATGTCGGCTTCCGACGAAAGGATGTAATCCGTGATGTGTTTCCCCGTTGCGGTGTCGCCCGAGCCGGCGGCAAAGTTCATTGTGTTGTACGAAAGTACCTTGAGGCAGCCTTTCGGTGCTGGTTGCGGAATGTTTACCGGGCAGTAGGCCTGTACGTCGCTTATGCAGCACACAAAGCCGGCCAGCGGCAATATTGCGCGCTTCGACCTCATTATCAGCCAGCCCAGGAGTGCCGCGGCGTTGCCTGCTGCAAAGATGGGAAAGCAAAGCCCCAACACGTCGAGCCACCCGTGCTTTTCGGGCGGGATGTGGGCAGAATACGCACTTATCCACAGGAGCGCAACGGTTGCTATGGTGGCTCCTGTGGCGAGGTGAAGCATGATTTTACCTATACTTTTAAGCATTATCGGTTGCTTGCGTCGAACAGCTTTCGCTTTTCCTCGTTTGTCAGGCTTTCGTATCCCGATTTTTTTATTTTTTCTAATATCCTGTCGATTTCTTGTTGTTTTTCGTTTTTCCTTTCGTTGTATTCGTAGTCGTCACGCCGGTTGTCGTAGCCGCGCAGGTGTGCGTCGTTGGGGCGCTCGTTGCGGTTTTGCATGGCTTCGTTGAATTTGTTGCGCATGCGTTTGAAGAATCCGTCGCGCGGCGGGTTGTAGTTCTCCCAGCCCGTGAAGCCGCTGCGCCTTGTTCCCTGCCTGCGCCAGTGGCGTATGATGAAGTAGCCGAACACCATGCCGCCCAGGTGGGCAAAGTGCGCAACGTTGCCGTTGGTGGCGAACGACGAGAACAGTTCGATTGCCGCAACCACCACTACGAAGTACTTCGCTTTGAGCGGTATGGGAATAGGGAATATAATAAGCGTTTCGTTGGGGAACGTCATTCCGAATGCCAGCAGCACGGCGTAGCATGCGCCCGACGCTCCTATCGTGGTCCACATGTTCAGGTAGTCGCCCATCGGAATCATTGCCGCTCCGGTGTTCACATACTCGTAGTTTGCGAGCCCCTCCACGTAATATTCCCCCAGCTGCCATATTTCCTGCGTCAGGCCCGCGCCTATTCCGCAGAGCATGTAGAAGGCAAAGAACTTGCGCGGCCCCCAAACGCTTTCCATTGTGCGCCCGAACATCCACAGGGCGAACATGTTGAAAAAGATGTGCGACCAGCCCCCGTGCATGAACATGTAGGTCACGAGTTGGTACAGGGCAAAGTCGTCGGCCTTGAAAAAGTGCAGTCCCAGCGCGCTGTCGAGGTCAATGCCGTAGTTCCTCAATACCATTGCGGCCAGGAACATTATGACATTGATTATTATAAGGTTCTTTGTGATAGGTGGGGTCTTGAACATAGTTTACGGTGTATGCGGGGCTGTGATAATAAAAAAAGCGTATCGGGCCTGAACATGGTTGCCGTCCGCCCGGCCTCCGGCTTGCAAAGATACGCTTTTTGCATGATAAATTCAAAATCGGCAATTTATTTTGTGGAATCCGCCCCGGGCGGCATACATTATTATATATAGTGTCCTGTCATGCGGCGGGGCGGATGTCGTATGCGGCAAAAGAAGGTGAAAACCGGAGCGGTAAAACGGCGTTTCTCGGGTCGGAAAATTGAAAACTAAAATTCAGCGCGTTAACCCCATGTGGGAGCAAATAAAAAATATGTCCGACATATTTTGAATTATGTCAGACATATTTTGAAATACAAGGCACATATTTTTCCGTCTCTGAAAACCCGTTCCGAAAATGCCCCGAAAGTGCAGACAAATTCCGACGCGCCGGTTTCGTGCCTGCCGGACGCTGTGTTTATACCCTCATGCCTGCCGGTTCCCGGGCTACAGGCTCTTGCCTAATTCGTAGGCCTGGCGCGGAAAATCCGTGTCGTTCACCGCCCCGGCCGTCCATACGCCCGGTGCGACAATTTCGCCCACGCTTGTCCAGCCCAGGTATTTCATCAGCGTGCGGTAATGCAGCAGCATGGGCTCGGCTTCCTCTTTTGCCGTGTCGGCGAAGGTGAGCATGAAGGCCGCTTTCTTGGGCGCACCCTTTATCTGGCCGTTAATGGCATAGAAACGGTCGATTACACGTTTCATCTGTGCCGATATTCCGAAGTAATACATCGGTGTGGCGAACACCACCATGTCGGCCTCCACGAGGTGCGGGCGCAGCTCGCTGAAATCGTCGTCGATAATGCACGGGCCGTCCATGCCGCAGCGGTTGCAGGCGCGGCACGGCCCGACGTTCTTGAATGCGCAGTCAAAGCGGAACACTTCGTGCCCCTTCTCCTCCGCGCCTTTTATGAACTGCCCGGCCAGGCAGGCGGAGTTCCCGCTTTTGCGGGGGCTTCCGGTCAATACTGTTATCTTCATCCTGTTCGTGTTTTTGTTTCCGTTGTCGATGTGTTTGAAAGCCTGCACCAGTCCTGTCCCGCCCACTGCGGTGCCGAGGGCTGCCAGTGCCGACTTTCTCAGGAAATCGCGTCGTTCCATGGTGCGTGCGGTCTTGTTTTTGACGGGTTAAGGTTACAGGGACGCAGGCGGTGTTTACTTGTACGATTCGGCGTAAACACGCACGATGTCCTCGTCGCTCATCTGCACGCGGTCGCTTGTGAACATCACTCCCATTACATCGCGTGTGTTGCGCATGAGCGTCTCGAACTCGCCGGGCTGTATGCCGTAGTCCGACATCTTCAGGTCGGCCACTCCGCATGCCTCCTGCAGGCGGGCGAGGGCGGTGAGGAAGTCTTCGGCCTTAGTTGCTTCGGGCATTCCCATTGCCTGCGCCATGCGTATGAAGCGGTCGTCGCATGCATGGTGTTCCACAAAGTATTTATAATATGCCTTGCTTACCATGATAAGTCCGGCGCCGTGGGGCAGGGCCGGGTGATAGGCCGAGAGTGCGTGTTCCAGCGCGTGCTCGCTCGTTATCAGCGTAAGGCACATTACTACGCCCGAAAGCGTGTTTCCCCAAGCCACATGCGTGCGCGCTTCCATGTCGTTGCCGTCCTTTACTGCGCGAGGCAGGTATTTCGCAATGTTCTCAATAGCCGTGAGTGCGTACATGTCGCTCATCAGGTTAGCCCCGCGGGCTATGTATCCTTCGGTGCTGTGGAACAGTGCGTCGAAACCCTGGTAGGCAGTGAATGCGGGCGGCACGGTGGCCATGAGTTCGGGGTCGACTATGGAAAGCGCGGGGAACAGCAGGGCGTCGCCTATGAATGCTTTCTCGAAAGTGTTTTCCTTGGTTATCACGCCCGAGTTGTCTGTCTCCGAACCGGTGCCGGCCGTGGTTGTTATGGCTATGATGGGCAGCGGTTTTACGGTAATGGGCTTTCCCTTGCCCGAGCCTACGGGCACGTAGTCCCACAGCTCGCCTTCGTTGGTGGCCATGAGCGCTATGCCTTTGGTGCAGTCCATCACGCTGCCTCCGCCGAGCGCCACGAGGAAGTCGCAGCCGCTCTCGCGCGCCATGGCCGCGCCGGCGTTTACGTTGTCCACGGTCGGGTTGGGCATTACGCCGTCGAACACGGAGGTCTCCACTCCGGCCTTGTGCAGCTGCTCCTCTGTGCGCGACAGGTAGCCGTTTGCGCGGGTTGACTTGCCGTTCGATATTACTATCATGGCGCGTTTGCCCGGCATGGGCTGTTCGCTAAGCTTGTTCAGCATTCCCGCCCCGAACATTACGCGGGTGGGAACATACATGTCGTAAGAAAGGTTTGTTTCCATATTCTGAAAGTTTTTAGTGTTGTTTGTCTTTTTTCCGTAACGGCCGTTATGCGGCTTGTGCCCTCCGGGTGTATTCCCGTCGGGGCGGCACGGGCTGCGGCGGCCGCCTTGTATGTTTGCAAAATTAATGCCTTGCGCCGATAAAACATGTAACAAAACTATCGACGGTTGTGCCAATTTTACGGAAAATCGCTTTTGCCGGTCGTTTTTGTCCGTATTGGGCAGGTAGCTCCGGAATGCAGGCAAAAATAGGTCGGAGAAAATTCAAAATATGTCCGACCTATTTTGAAATATGTGCCTTGAATTTTTTCTTTTCTCCGACCTGTGTGTAACGCATTGAAAATGAGACACCGTTTTTTGCCATTGAAAAAGCCTTTTTACGTTCACTTTTTTCGTGTCGTTATTGTCTGTTTTCTCATTGTGCCGTGCCGGCTGGCCGTTCGGGTCCGGCACATCATATCCGCGGGCAAGTGTCATCGGCCTGTCGTAAGTCACACATGGGACAAGCCGGGGCGGGTTAAAAAATTAAGCCGTAAAATCTTTGTGAACTAAAACTTTATGCGCAAATCAGGGGGATTTGTTACCTTTTTGCGCCTTTTTTATGCCTTTTGGTTAAAAAAAACAGTTTTTGTTTGCTTGTTACGTAAACAATATTTACATTTGGCCAATAATACAGCAGCGATATAAAAATCGACAGACTAATTATTAATCACTTAAAAATAAAATTGACATGAACAAAGCAGATTTAGTAAACGCTATCGCAATGGGTGCCGGTTTAAGCAAAGTTGACGCTAAGAAGGCGCTCGATGCTACTCTTGCTGCAATAGAAGAGGCCCTGAAGAAGGACGACAAGGTAGCTCTTGTAGGTTTCGGTACATTCGAGGTTGCAAAACGCGCAGAACGTCAGGGTATAAATCCTGCAACAAAGCAGCCTATCACCATCGAGGCCAAGAAAGTCGTTAAATTCAAGGCAGGCGCACAGCTTTCCGACGCTGTAAAATAATGGTTTAATGTTTTAAAAGACTGAGCGCCGGCGGGATTTCCTGCCGGCGCTCTTTTTTTTATGCCCCGAAGGGTTTATTTAACGGGTTCGAACGGGTTGTCGGCGTTGCCGGTCCACTTATACAGCCGCGCAGTGCAGCTCTGTTGCCCGTCTTTTCCCTTCCTGTTGTGTGCAATGTAGAAATATCCGTCGCCCAATGGGCACAACCCGCACGCTCCCAGGTTGAAATCCCAACCGTATATGCCTTTGGAGCGCTTGCCCGCCTTGAGCAGCGGTATTACTTCGCCCTCCTGTTCCGGGTTGAAGCCTTGGAGCCGTTCTTTTTGCGGATTGGCGCTGCCGTCGGCCACAAAGAGCGAATAGTTTGGGAAATCCTTTTTCCTGCCTTTGTAGACGGCCATGTAGAAGTTGCCCGACGCACGGTCGTAGGCCAGGTTCTGCACGCCGTATGAAGTGTTGCCGGTGCGCACGAAGTATTTGTGCGCCGGCTTTTGCGGCCCGCTGCGGTGCAGGCTGCCCTGCGTGAGCGGCCGCGCGTAATGTTTCAGGCTGTCGAGGTTGTAGGCCAGCAGCACCTGGTAATCGTTGTCGGTGCGCAGGGTATCGTCGTACACTCCGTAGGCGAGGTATATGTGCTTGTCCTTTTTTTCAGCCCCGAATCCCGGCGCGATAGTCGTGCCGTCTATTCCCGAGCAGCCCAGGCGGTGCTTGAGCGTGCGGCCGTTGTTTTCCGTCACGGCCGTGTGGTCGTCGTATGCCTCTTTTATGAACACGGTGGTCATCACCTTGTCCTTTTCAGCGTCCATGTCGGGGCGCGTAATGCGGTCGGTGTCGAAAACGGCGGCGTAAAAGCCCGTTGCGTTGCCGTTCCCGCCGTTGTTGTTCCCTTCTTGCGCAAGTTGGTTGCGTATGCCTTTGCCTATGTCGTCGTTCTTGTACTCGAGCGAGCCGTACACGCAGCCGTCGTCGGGGTTGAACGTTATGCAGCCGAGGTGTCCCACCATGCCGCCCACGCTGCCTATCAGGTTGCCGGCAAGGTCCATTTTGATGAGCTTCGTTGTGAACGAAAAATATATGTATCCCTTTTCCGTGTCAACGGCAATGCCCTGCACGTGGAATTTTCCCTGCGGCCCGGTTTCGATAGTGCGCGGCAGCCCGGCCGGGCAGGCTGCCGCGTTCCCGCTTTCAGCGCGCAAGGGTGCGGCAGCTGACAGGGCAAGCATGAGCAGTGTGCCAAATAATGTTCTTTTCATATAGTTGGTGTTTTGTTGCCGCCCGGGCGGCATGCGGTCATACAAAATTAATAAAACGCCCGCGTAGTGCAAAACCGCAGCCCGAATATCGGCTTGCACAAGGGATATTCCGGAAACGCCCCGTTACGGCCCTCTGTTTTTGTCTGCATTTAACAATCGGGCAAAGCCCTTTATTCATGCGGGTTTGCGAGGGGCGGAAAATATGTCCGAGAAAATTCAAAATATGTCCGACCTATTTTGAATTATGTGCCTTGTATTTTTTCCTTGCTCCGTGAAGCGTGGAACGCCAGTCCTGTTTTAACGGAAATCCCGCGTCCGCTTTTTAACATCCCGCGCCAGTTTGTAAGCTGTGTCGTAACACTTCGAGGCGTGGTTAATCCGTAACATAGGTTTTCATTGGTGAGTTACTTTTAAATATAATCATGCCAATGCTGCATAAGTGTTATTTTGACAGGATGAAATAGAATAACTAAGTTCTTTCATCTTAGTATTATCCGATTTAGTATATTTGCATATAAGTTTTAAGTATGAGGCTTTTATGACACAATATGAAGCAATAATAGAAGCATTGAAAAATGCAGGAGGAGTTGCGACTTTAGGGCAATTGTATTCAGATGTTTTAAAGATTCCTGGTTGTAAATGGAAATCAAAGACACCCTTTGCCAGCATTAGGTGTACACTGCAGCGTAAGCCAGCATTTTATAAGATAAGACCGGGTTTATACGGGCTGGTTGACATGCGAAAATCGATAGAAAGCCGTGGTATAATGGTAGAGACCCCAAAAAACAAAAATTCTTCAGACATATCGATTTTCAATCATTCATATTTCCAAGGTTTGCTCTTATTGATAGGAAATATGAAGAACATGAAAACTTTTGTGCCGAACCAGGATAAGAACCGTAAATTCTATGACGGGAGAAAACTCGGCGAATTGGCAACACTGCACGAACAGCCGAATTATTCATACGATTCTTTCGTAAAAAGAAGTTCTACCATTGACACAATATGGTTTGGCGAACGGGAAATGCCGCATTCGTTCTTTGAGATAGAACATTCCACGGACATTCAAAATTCTTTGTTGAAATTTAATGACCTACAAGATTTTTATGTGCGTATGGTAATAGTGGCGGATTCCAATAGGAAAGAAGAGTTTAAAGCTAAAATGAATTATAGCTCATTCGATGAATTAAGAAAAAATAACCGAGTAAACTTTTTGAGCTATAGTACCCTTACAAAGCAGTATGAGCAGGAGTTAGAAAAGCAGAAGTACGAACTTGTTTTATAAAGGCTTTGTTGCCGGGAGCGTGACGCAGTGGCGCACCCCGGCGGACGGGCGTTTTTTGTCTGCATTTAACAATCGGGCAAAGCCCTTTATTCATGCGGGTTTGCGAGGGGCGGAAAATATGTCCGAGAAAATTCAAAATATGTCCGACCTATTTTGAATTATGTGCCTTGTATTTTTTCTTTTCTCAGAGAGGGGTAAAAAACACTTTTCACGTTTTAACACTTTGCCCCGCTCCGGATTCCGGCTTCGGTATGGCGTGTGCGTTTAAACCGTTGCAGACCGGCAAAACGTGTTTTTTACGAAAAAAACTCGCCTGCCATGTCACAAATCGCGGTTATGTTTCGTATTATAGTCAGAAGAACGGAATTTTAAAACATAAAAAAACTATACAGCAATGAAAACATTAATGACATCAGCGGCCGCGATACTCATGACGGCAGGCGTATTAGCCTCGTGCTCCACGGGCAAGGCAAACGCAACGGTTAACGACGCCGCAACGGCAGCAATCGGCGCCACCGCAACGCCCAAGACACTCAACCTGAAAGACTTCAACGCCATAGACAACGCGAGCGTGATAACCGTGGTCTACACCGAAGGCAGCAAGTACAGCGTGCGCGTTGAAGAACGCGGCGAGGTTCCCAGCGCGATAACCAAGGAAGGCAAGACGCTCAAGGTGAAACGCGCAGAGAACGATTCGGAAAAGAAAACCGACACGTACCTTTACATCACCGCCCCGGAAATAGCCTCAATAAGCAACGGCGGGGTAATGAAGCTCGAGGCCGCCGCGATGAAAAGCAGCGACTTCAGCTTAGAAAACCGGGGCGTGTTCACCCTCACGGCAAAAGACATGGCCTGCACCGCTTTCAACCTCGACAACGCGGGAGTGTTCAACTCCGAGGCGGGAATCAAGGCCGACAAGGTGGAACTCACCAACAACGGCGTGATGAAAGGAAGCAGCAACGTGAAAGGCGGCGACCTCACGCTGAGTAACAACGGCGTGGGCAACCTCGACATAACTTTCAAAGGTAACGACATGAAATTAACCTGTGGAGGCACGGGCAGCATAAACGCCGACGTGGACTGCAAAAGCGTGGAAGCCTCGAACAACGGCCCTTGCGGCATAACAATAAAAGGACGTGCGGACGTGCACAAAATACAAAGCAACAAGTGGGTGGGGAAGATAGATGTTTCCAACCTCGGCAAGTAACACCCTGCGGCAGCCACGTACGGCCTGCACGCACAAATATTTGACAATGAAATCATTCGCTATACTGACTTCTCTTATGCTGGCGCACGCCGCAAGCCTCGCCGCGCAAGCGAACCACCCTGCGCCTGCGGCGGGGGACGGCAAACCGGCATATATCGAAACCCTGGATTACAAAGGCTTCACCGGCGTGCACAACAGCGGGAACGTGGATGTAATATACACCGCGGGCAAGGAATATTCCGTCACCGTCGAAGAGCGCGGCACGGCCCGCAGCACGGTAAGGCTCGAAGAGGGGACGATAACCGTGTCCTCCCCCGCGAGCGGCGACGACGCCGAAGGCAAGTGCGTAACCACGCTGCGCATAACGGCTCCCGCGCTCGAAACGTTGGAGAACTACGGCAACATGCAGCTCACGTGCGGAGGCAATCAGCCCGGCACCCTTG